>Ga0209631_10000254_pt1 | contig 71542 bp, 73 predicted proteins | sample COG_08_FD_184752 | JGI IMG/M metagenome (GOLD analysis project Ga0209631, IMG submission 184752) | Pelagic Microbial community sample from North Sea - COGITO 998_met_08 (SPAdes) (version 2) | ecosystem: Environmental > Aquatic > Marine > Neritic zone/Coastal water | place: Helgoland, sampling... | reverse complement strand
AAGATTTGTAGAAAAATCAAAAGAATTTGTACACTTTGATATTTATGGGTGGTCAGAAACAGGAAAAATATCACGGCCAAAAGGTGGAGTGGGAATGGCATCACGAGCATTATTTTACTTAATTAAGGATAAGGTGGAAAAAAATAATGGATAGTAGATTAGTTCCAGCAAATGAAACAGTTGGTTGGAAAGGGGCTGAACCCAAATGCAACGCTCCAAACCTAGTCGAAGGATCTGTGATGACGGTTAAAGACAGTTGCGCAACCATTTTTTCTTCACCTGATGGTTCAAGAATGAGACAGCTGGTTTATGGTAGCCGGTTTAGAGTCTTGGAAGAGAAAAATAACTTTTCCTTTGGCTTCAGTGAGCTTGATGGGTATGTTGGTTATATAAGAAGTAGTAGTTTATTAGGAGAAGATGAAAACTGCACTCATTGGGTTTCTGCCCTTGGTTCTCACATTTATTCAAAACCAGATATAAAGGATAGTTATTTTCGTTCGTTATCTTTTGGCTCAAGGTTGGCGATAGAAAGTATTACTGATGATTTTTATGAAATTGTTGATGGTGGTTATGTGCCAAAAGCACATTTAAAGAAGCTTGGAAAATTTTATTCTGATCCAACAAATGTTGCAAAGAAATTCCTTGGTGTGCCTTATTTATGGGGTGGCAATAGTTGCTGGGGTATTGATTGTTCCGGGTTAGTGCAGGCTGCTTTGGTTAGTTGTTCGATTAATTGTCCTGGTGATAGTGATCAGCAAGAGAAAGTGTTTAGTCCAGTGAAAGATCGCTCCAGCTTTACTAAAAATGATTTAATGTTCTGGAAAGGACATGTGGCAATAATAATCAACTCTTCAAGTTTAATTCATGCAAATGCTAATAGTATGTCTGTTGCAATTGAGCCAATACTTAAGGTTATTGAAAGAATAAAATCCAACACTGGTAGTGACTTTAGTTTATGTAGATGGTCAAAATCTTAAACTATGTTACCGACTTTATAAACTTTTTGTCAAAAAACCGTAGTAGGGCTTTTAGATCATTTCCACGTTTCAATATCTGACCGTCTATTCCTAAAATCAGATATTTACTTTGTTTAATTGAAAGCTTTGGTCTTTTTTCTATTCGGTATATTGGATTTTCTGAAGTTCTCTTAAAGACTGAAAAAACAGCAAACTCTCGCAAACAAGAAATCCCATAATCCCTCCATTCACCAGCAGCAACCATCCTTCCATAGACAGACAGAATTGGAGCCAACTCTGTTCTATGAAAACTGATAACTTCTGTTGCTTGGTGTTGGGTCGAATAATTTGATACAAATTGTAAACTCATATTATTATTGTAAGGGCTAAATTTTAGGAAGCAAGTTTTCTATTGATATATTGACTGTTCACTTTCAATCTATAGATAATAAATCGGGATAAAGTTATTTTTATCAATAAAAATTATAGTTAGGTAATGAAATGCGTGATTTTCAATTGAATGGGCGGTCTACAGTTTTTGCAGCTAATGGTATGTGTGCCACTTCTACACCATTGGCTGCAAAAGTAGCTTTACAATTATTAGAGTCTGGCGGAAATGCTGTTGATGCCGCTATTGGAGCAGCAGTCCTACTTGGGTTTTGTGAACCACAATCCACAGGAATTGGTGGTGATTGCTTTGTTTTAATTCAACCCCCAAATGAGAAAAAAGTGGTCGCTTTAAATGGCTCTGGAAGATCTCCAATTGGCTTAGATTCTGAAGAATTGAGAAATGAAGGATTTAAGGAAATGCCCCTTTATGGTGTAGAATCCATTACTGTCCCTGGTGCAGTCGATGCTTTTTGCAGATTGTCAAATGATTATGGCAAAAGGGGGCTTGAGTTTAGCTTAATACCTGCAATCCATTATGCAGAGAATGGAATCGCAATTTCCCCACGCACAGCATTTGATTGGGCTAATTCAGCATCAATTTTGAAAGGCGATGCGAGAGAGCATTTTTTAATAAATGGGAATGCCCCTTCTTTAGGTCAAATTTTCAGAGCTCCAGGTCAGGCAAAAGCGCTCAGATTGATTGCAAAAAATGGAAGAGCTGGTTTTTATGAAGGTGAGGTCGCTGCAGATATGGTTAGTTCCTTAAATAATTTGGGTGGAACGCATACATTGGAAGATTTTTTTAAAACAAATTGTAACTATTGTGAAACTATAAATGGGTTTTATGATGGTTATGAGCTAATTGAGCATCCTCCTAATGGGCAGGGTGCTACAGCATTATTAATGGCGAATATATTAAATAATTTTGATTTAAAATTATTAGATCCTTTTGGTGTTGAGCGGACACATATTGAAACTGAAGCCGCTAAATTAGCATATGATGCGCGAAATCGTTTCATCGCCGATCTTGACTATACTAATCGACTTCAACACATGCTATCTACTGATATCGCCGATAAGCTTGCGGGTTTAATAGATCTGTCTAGAGCAACACATTTTGACGCAAAAATGTTAGGTTCTGTACATAAGGATACTGTTTACCTTACGGTTGTTGATAAAGATCAAATGGCTGTTTCAATGATTTATTCCATTTTTCATAGCTTTGGTTCTGGGATGGCTTCTAGGAAGTTTGGTATAAACTTTCAAAACAGGGGTGCAGGCTTTACCTTAGAAAGGGATCATCCCAATGAGGTAAGTGGTTTTAAAAGACCAATGCATACCATTATCCCAGCGATGCTTCGTAATGCAAATGAGTTTACGATGCCTTTTGGTGTGATGGGGGGAGCATATCAGCCAAATGGCCATGTCAGATTTATGACTAATTTGATAGATTATAATATGGACATTCAAGAAGCTTTAGATGGCCCCAGGTCTTTTTACGATGATGGGGATTTAATGCTGGAAAGAGGATATAATGATCAAGTCAGAGATGCATTAAAAAATATAGGTCATAAGGTTAATGTGCCCGACTCTCCCATTGGTGGTGGTCAAGCAATAAAAATTAATTGGCAACAGGGAGTATTGGAAGGAGCATCTGATCCTCGAAAAGATGGCTGTGCAATTGGCTATTGATTAATCAACCTTTCTTTAAGATTTTTTGCCCAAGAATTTCAGCTATTTGCACAGTATTGAGCGCTGCTCCCTTTCTTAAGTTATCAGACACACACCATAGATTTAATCCGTTTTCGATTGTGCTATCTTGTCGTATCCTACTTACGTAAGTTGCAAATTCCCCAACGGACTCAATTGGGGTAATATATCCACCACTTTTTCGTTCATCTACTACAATTATACCAGGCGCTTTTCCCAAGATGTTCCGCGCCTCATCTTCGTCTAAAAAATTTTCAAATTCGATATTAACTGCTTCAGAATGACCTACAAAGACGGGCACTCTGACACAAGTAGCTGTTACCTTAATGGATTTATCAATAATCTTCTTAGTTTCAGCCACCATTTTCCATTCTTCTTTTGTAGTTCCATCCTCCATGAATTTATCAATGTGTGGGATTACATTAAACGCAATTTGTTTTGGATATACCTTTGGCTCAACTTCTTGGCCTGGCACATAAATCCCTTTTGTTTGATTCCAGAGTTCATCGATAGCATCTTTCCCAGAACCAGATACTGACTGGTAAGTACTAACAACCACTCTTTTAATTCGTGCTTTATCGTGCAGCGGCTTTAGTGCAACCACCATCTGAGCAGTAGAACAATTTGGATTTGCGATAATATTTTTTTTTGAATAATCGAAAATAGCTTCAGGATTTACTTCTGGAACTATCAATGGCACATCGGGATCATATCGATACAATGATGAATTATCGATTACGATACAGCCTGATTTAGCTGCTTTTGGTGCAAAAGTTTTGGTAGCTTCAGATCCAATAGCAAATAAGGCAATGTCCCACTCACTAAAGTCAAATGTTTCAATATTTTGTGCTTTTAATATAGTATCAGAAAATGTAATTTCGGTGCCAATTGATCTTCTAGACGCAACTGCTGCAATTTTATTGATTGGAAATTCTCGTTCTGCTAAGATGTTTAACATTTCTCTACCAACAGTGCCAGTAGCTCCAACGATCACTATGTTATAACCCATTTTATGTACTCCAGTTTCTTCTTTTCTGATATCTAATGCTTGAATAAAGTGAAAGAGATTTTATTAATTTAATTATATAGTTTAAAGAAATTTTATATTTGGATTAAGTTATTTAATTGTTATATTAGTATAATATATCGATAGAGCTTTAATAATATTTTTGGGAGAATAGTTATGAATTGTGTTTTTGTCCAAATACGATGCAAACCAGGTAAAATTTTTAAAGTTGCTGAAGAAATTACTTTAAAGGAAATTCAGTCAGAGCTATATTCTACAAGTGGAACATTTGACCTTCTTTTGAAATTATATATCCCCATAGAAATAGATGTTGGTGAATTTATTAATGATAATTTATTAAGCATAAAAGGAATTAAGCGTACACTTACTACATTGACCTTTAAGGCGTTTTGAATTTTTGATTAAATATCACAAAATTATTTTTGTTTTTTGGATTTGAGAATCAAATGGATAAGAATGTTGAATTCTCTAAAAATTTATTATCTTGGTATGATAAGAATGCACGATCTATGCCTTGGAGACTGCCACCAAATTCAGATGAAACCCCAAATCCTTATTTTATCTGGTTATCTGAAATCATGTTACAACAAACAACAGTGGTTACAGTTTTCTCTTATTTTAAGAAATTTACCACAAAATGGCCAAGCATCGATGAGTTGGCAAAGGCAGATGATGACGATGTTATGGCAAATTGGGCTGGTCTTGGATACTACGCAAGAGCCAGAAATTTATTAAAATGTGCCAGAATTATTGTGGATCAATATAATGGTTTCTTTCCTAATGCCTATGAAGAATTAATAAAACTTCCTGGTATTGGCCCGTATACTGCCTCAGCTATTTCATCAATTGCGTTTTCAGAACCGCACGCTGTTTTGGATGGAAATGTAGAGAGAGTAATTTCGCGTTACTATTCGGTCTTAGAGCCATTACCATCGTGCAAAGAAGAATTAAGGAGCTTAGCTCAGTTTAATTTATCCAATAGTAGGCCAGGAGATCATAATCAGGCAATTATGGATTTGGGAGCAACAATTTGTACTCCCAAAAAACCTTATTGTGGGCGCTGTCCTGTTATATCAGGTTGTCAGGCAAATATAATTGGTAATGCAGAAATTCTACCTAAAAAACGTCCAAAAAAGAAAAAACTTTTAAAATTTGGATCCTTGTTTATCGCTAGAAATCCAATAAAAGGTTTTTTAGTTGAAAAACGACCAGAAAATGGATTACTAGGAGGAATGCTGGGTTGGCCATCTACAGAATGGACTTATGACACTTGCACGGTTCCACCTTTTTTGGCTGATTGGCATATGATGCCAGGGGTTGTGCGTCACACTTTCACACATTTTGACTTAGAATTAAATATATTTAGTGCATATATTGATCGCGCTGTAAGCCCCTATTATTTTATATCATTTGATTGTTTTAAATCTGATAATATGCCTACTTTGATGCGAAAAGCTTTTGACTTATATATGAGTGATACAAAAAAAACCCCACGCTAAAAGCGTGGGGAAGGTATGGTTAAGTGATCAGGTCACAGGCACCATATTATAAATAAAGATATTTCCTAGTCGATTAAATTTACATTTGATTATCGCTGCATTTCTGATCTAATTTGCTGCCTTAGTAGATCAATTGGGACACTTTTACCTTCCCTTTTGAAACACCAATAAGTCCAACCGTTACATGAAGGGGCCCCCTCTAATGCTGCACTTACCTGGTGTATTGAACCTTTTGTTTCTGTTGAGATAAGTGTTCCATCTGCCCTAACTTTTGCTTTATGTCTGCCGTTTAAGCTTTCTAAGGTTTCACCGGGCTGAAGCAAGCCTCGCTCGACAAGCTGGCCAAATGGCACCCTTGGTTCAGCTCTTTTGGATTGAGTAACTTCTAATGCTTCAATATCGTATTTTCTTGTATCCTTTATCCGCCTGCTTGCCGCTATTCGATAAGAGTTTTCTTGCTCAATACCAATAAAATCTCGACCAAGTTTCTTTGCAACCGCACCAGTTGTTCCACTGCCAAAGAATGGATCCAATATGACATCACCTGGATTTGTCGTGGAAACAATTATTCTATGTAGCAAAGCTTCTGGTTTTTGGGTTGGATGTGCTTTTTCTCCATCTTTATTCTTTAACCGTTCATGCCCATTACAAATAGGTATCACCCAGTCAGAGCGCATTTGAATACCTTCATTCATTGCTTTCATCGCTTCATAATTGAATGTATATTTTGATTTTTCAGATTTTGCAGCCCAAATTAATGTTTCATGTGCATTGGTTAGACGCATTCCACGAAAATTAGGCATTGGATTTGTCTTCCGCCAAATAACATCATTTAATATCCAATAGCCATTGTCTTGAAGTTTCGAACCTACTCTAAATATGTTATGATAACTACCAATTACCCATATTGCACCATTTGGCTTTAGTATTCGGTAAGCTGCCTTGAGCCAACTATCAGTAAAATTATCATACACCTGAAAACTTGAAAATTTATCCCAGTCATTATTTACAGCATCAACTTTTGAGGAGTCTGGTCGATGCAAATCGCCCTTTAATTGTAAATTATACGGCGGATCTGCAAAAATCAGATCAATTGAATTTTCAGGTAATGCATTCATAGCTGTTACACAATCGCCAGCAAGGATTTTGTTGCGTGGCAAGGTAGAGTCGCTCATACACAGTTTTTCTATTTTCAGTTCTTTATTCATTTCTGCCTCAGGACACACTTTTCGTGCTTTTTGTTTCCCGTAACATGAGTCAAAGATGATTCGGCGTCAATTCTTTTTTTAAATCAATAGGTTAGTTAATTTTTTGATTACAACATCTTGTGTACCGGTTTGAATGAAACCCTATGATGTTGTGTAATCCCATATTTAACAATTCCATCCATATGGGCTTTTGTGCCGTATCCAACGTTAGTTTCCCAGCCATATTGAGGATAATGTCGGGCCAAATCTGTCATTAATTGATCTCTTGCAACTTTTGCAATTATTGATGCGGCTGCAATTGAAAGACTTAAACTATCCCCTTTGACAACAGCTGTTGTCGAAAAATTGCAGTTTTCTGGCACTCTATTCCCGTCAATAAGAACATGATCTGGATCAATTTCAAGTGCATTGATTGATTTATGCATTGCCAACATCGAAGCTTGTAAAATATTTAACTTGTCAATTTCCTCTGATCCAATGTGAATAATAGAGTAGTGTTTGGCACATGAGATAATTGCTTCTGATAATAACTGTCTTTTAAGTTTTGAGATTTTCTTACTATCATCGATACCGAGTGGTATTTCTTTTGGATTTAGAATTACGGTAGCAGCTGTAACGGGACCAGCCCAAGATCCGCGCCCAACCTCATCAGTACCTGCGATAAGATATTTGCCATTATTAATTAACTCTTGTTCCAATAAAAAATTTGGACTCAAACCGCTATCCTCTTTATTTTCTTTTGATTGCAAAAATACTTTTTTTTATGCAAATTGTAATTATGGTTTTAAAGTTTTTTTCACAGTTACTTTTTTTTGTCATCCTTTCAGGGTCAGCTTCGTCGGCATGTTTTGTAGATTATAAGGCTAAAAAGAATAATCCCTTAAGATTACATTATGGTGTGGTGGAAATTAATGGGAGTCAATGTTCATTAAAAGAAGCACACAAATTAGTTGAGGTCAGAATTGCAGAGGGTGATTGGTTGCTTTTGGAGGTAATGTCATTATTTGATGAGAATGGTTTAGAAAAAAGGAAAATTAGTGCGGGTAAATACTTCCTCTTATACTAAGAGAAAAAGTGAAATTTTTAGTAACATAATGAATTTTTCCTCAAGTAATAAATTGGTATTTTTTATAATTATAATTTTATTTTTAATTTTAGCATTAACTGCTATTTTTCTTTTTGCGAATTTGCCAGATGCAAATGAATTCAATCTTAAAGTTGAGCAAATTTTTTTAGACTCTAACGTCATGCCGATAGGTAATGAAATAAGACTTTTAGAAATCTTAGCTAATTCGGGCACAGCTTTTTCAGAGGTTTTGTCTTCTTATAGATACATTATCTTTGTTTTGGTAATATTTGCCATGGCACTATTAATAAGCACGGTAGTGTTTGTTTTACTAATAGTTGCATTGAATAAAAGATTATCAGAAATAGAACGAACAGGTATCAATATAAAGAGCGTGATAATAAACAGAGATGAGAATTTAGTTTATATTAATGATTTAGAGTTTAATTTGACCGAGGCACTGTTTGAAGCAATTTCCGTACTATGTGAAGCTCGAATGGATGATGAGTATCTGTCGGGTGCTAGTATTGAATCAATAATTACTGGGAAAAAATTATCAAACTGTGAAGAAGCAGCGGGAGCAACTCGAATTAAGAGGTTAAGGGATTCATTGGGTAATCAAATTATCTCAGAATTACTAATACGCAATGTAAGTGGAAAGGGTTATATGCTTTCAATAGATAAAACAGTAATTGATATTATTTAAATTTAAGTTTTCTTGTAGCTTCTGATATCGCAATTCCTGCTGAAATTGCTACATTTAAACTTCGGCCACCACCTGGCATTGGTATGGTTACAGCTGAATCACACTGATCAAGAACATAATCAGGTACCCCCTGTGTTTCACGACCCATTATTAAAGTATCATTTAAATTAAAGTTAAAATCCCATAAACTTCTTTTCGCTTTTGTACTGAGAAGAATTAATCTTCTATTTTTTGAATATTCTTTGAACTCAGACCAGTCTGAATGCAATATCATTTCGCATTGATCACTATAATCTAAAGCTGCCTCCTTTAGACTTTTTTGCGATAACGGGAAGCCACATGGCTCAATGATGTCTAAGGTAACTCCAAAACAAGCACACAAACGAATCATTGAACCTAAATTATGGGCAAAATCTGTTTGAAACGCTGCTAAATGTAGCTTTCGGGTCATTAAAATTTCCTCTGCGATCTAATGTCCGGTCGACGTGTGTATTTAACTTGTAGTAAACCTTTTGAAAGGTTAGTTGCAACTAACTGAATTAGATATTTTAATTAGGTAGTCAGTTGAGGAGAAACTCATTTGTCACAGGATGACGAACAGGCAACTCGCCGAGATTTTTTATACTATGCAACGGGTGGAACTGGGGCTGTTGTAGTTGGAGCTGCAGTGTGGCCTCTGGTTAATCAGATGAATCCAAGTGCGGACGTTCAGGCTCTTGCTTCGATTGAAATCGATATAAGTGATATTGAACCTGGAACTCAAATTACGGTTAAGTGGTTAGGAAAGCCAGTATTTATTCGGCGACGTACTGAGAGAGAAATTAATCTTGCGAGAGAAATAGAAATTGCGGAACTTCCAGATAACCTGGGTAGGAATGCCAATGTTTCTGGAGCAGATGCTGACGATAAAAACAGAACTTTAGATGAAAAAGGCGAATGGTTAGTTATGATGGGAGTATGTACTCATCTTGGATGTGTTCCGCTTGGAAATGGTGCTGGCGAATTCGGAGGTTGGTTTTGTCCTTGCCATGGTTCGCACTACGACACAGCAGGACGGATACGTAAGGGTCCAGCACCTGAAAACTTACCTGTGCCTTTGGCCTCTTTTATCAACGATACAACAATTAAACTTGGGTAAGTGAGAATTTAAAATGGCAGGCATTCCGCATGATGATTATGAACCAAAGTCAAACTTTGAAAAATGGTTAGACTCTAGGCTACCTATTGCTGGAGTTTTGTATTCTACTTTAACAATCCCAACTCCAAAAAATCTTAATTGGATGTGGATTTGGGGTAGCCTTTTAACGTTATGCCTGTTGTTGCAAATCATAACGGGAATCGTGTTGGCAATGCATTATACGCCTCATGTTGATTTAGCCTTTGCTTCAATCGAGCATATCATGCGTGATGTAAATGGCGGTTGGGCTATTAGATATCTACATATGAATGGCGCGTCATTATTTTTTATAGCTGTTTATGCGCATATCTTTCGCGGTTTATATTATGGATCATATAAGGCGCCTAGAGAAGTCACATGGATTATAGGAATGCTTATTTATCTTTTAATGATGGCAACAGGGTTTTTGGGTTATGTTTTGCCCTGGGGTCAAATGTCATTTTGGGGAGCTACAGTTATAACAGGCTTATTTGGTGCTATTCCAGGAATAGGAGAAGCACTACAAACCTGGTTATTAGGAGGTCCAGCAGTAGATAATGCTACCTTAAATAGATTTTTCAGCTTGCATTACTTACTTCCATTTTTAATTGCTGGACTTGTTATTCTTCATATTTGGGCATTTCACACGACAGGAAATAATAATCCGACAGGAGTTGAGGTCCGAAGGGGTTCTAAAGCTGAAGCAGAAAAAGATACCGTACCATTTTTTCCATACTATGTGATTAAAGATATTTTCGCTTTAGCAGTCATATTAGCCATATTTTTTGGATTAGTTGGTTTTATGCCAAACTATCTCGGGCACCCAGATAATTATATTCCAGCAAATCCGCTAGTTACTCCAGCTCATATCGTACCTGAATGGTACTACTTGCCTTTTTATGCAATTTTAAGAGCTTTCACCGCAGACGTATGGGCAGTACAACTAGTTAATTTTTTAACAGGCGGTATTGTTGATGCTAAGTTTTTTGGGGTAGCGGCCATGTTTGGAGCAATATTTGTAATGGTGTTAGCGCCTTGGTTGGATACTTCTTCAGTGAGGTCTGGTAGATATAGACCGAGTTTTAAGTGGTGGTTTTGGCTACTGGGAATAGATTTTATTGTTTTAATGTGGTGCGGTGCAATGCCAGCAGAAGGTATTTACGGTATAATTGCTTTAATCGGAGCTTCTTACTGGTTCGCATATTTTTTAATAATTCTTCCTTTGCTTGGCATCTTAGAGAAGCCTTTAGCTGTACCAACGACTATTGAAGAAGATTTTAACTCGCATTATCCGCCAAAAACCGAACCAGCAGAATAGGATTAATAGAGAAATTTCATGAAGATAAGAAACATCGCATTTGCATTAATGATTGGCCTAGGTGCAGCTACCAATTTGTTAGCTGCTGGAGCGTCAAAACAACATATTGAAGACTTTGAATTTAGTTTTGAAGGGCCTTTTGGTCGTTTTGACCAAAATCAGTTACAACGCGGTTTACAAGTTTATACAGAAGTTTGTGCTTCTTGCCATGGGCTAGAGCATGTTGCTTTTAGAACCTTAGGCGATTCTGGCGGGCCAAGTTTAGAGAGTAGTCAGGTTAAAGCTTATGCAAAACAATTTGATGTGTTTGATCCGGAGCTTGATGATACAAGATCTGCAATACCTTCTGATAAATTTCCGAGTTCGGGAGTGGCCAATGCGCCTGATTTGTCTTTAATGGCAAAGGCGAGAGCTGGGTTTCATGGACCTTATGGTTTGGGAATAAATCAAATAATTAAAGGGATGGGTGGTGCTGAGTATGTCGCTTCAGTCTTAAGTGGTTATACAGGTAAAGAGAAGGAAGAAGCAGGAGCTATACTGTATCAAAACACTGCTTATCCTGGAGGCTGGATCGCAATGCCACCACCTTTAGAGGATGGGATTGTGGAGTATCGTGACAATCATTCTAATACAGTTCATCATATGTCAGAGGATGTATCTGCTTTTTTAATGTGGACCGCTGAACCAAAAATGATGGCACGAAAAACAATGGGCTTGGTGGCTGTGTTGCTATTAAGCCTACTAGCAGTATTGTTATATTTCACAAATAAAAAATTATGGGCGCCCATTAAGCGAAAAGAAACAAAATCTTAAATTAAATCTATAAGGTATATTACCTTAAAGCATTAAAGATAATCTTTTAAAGACTTGGGAGGTTTTTTAAGCAAATTTGCTAGATCATGTGGTCCAGAAGCTTTATTTTCTGCAACGATTATTGCATCTTTACAGACTCCAATAAGTTCTTTTGGATTATGACTAACAATTAAAACTGTAAGTTTGTTTTTGATTGAAATATCTTTTACCAAGTTAAGCATTTCTTCTCTAAGCGCTGGCCCTAAAGCTGCAAAAGGCTCATCTAATAATAATAGTTTTTTGTTTCTTACCAATGCTCGAGCCAGGGCAACTCTACCTTTTTGACCGCCAGATAATTGAGAGGGAAATTTTTCCACATCCTCCTTTAAATCAACTCTCAGTAAAGCCTCATTTATTTGGTCATTAAATTTTGGTTGATAGCTTATTTTTGTTGTTAAGCCTAAAGCAACATTTTGATAAACGTTCAAATGTGGAAATAAATTGTTGTCTTGAAAAACTATAGTGATTGGCCTTTGTGATGGAGCCAAATTATTTAATTGTTGCTGTTTCCAGGAGATGGTGCCACTTTCTATGTCAGTAAAGCCACTGATTGCATCTAAAAGTGTTGATTTTCCAGCCCCTGATGGGCCGATTACAGCCGTGATTGTTTCAGGATTAACATCAAAATGCATGCTCAATTTAAAGGCTTTAAGTTTTATATTTAAATTATTCACTTCGAGCATTTGATTTTCCTAATCTGTCAGCCAACAAAAAGATTGCGAAACAAGTTATCAATAATATTAATGCTGCAGCTTTTGCTGCCTCCATTTGATAGCTTCCCATTAATCTATAAATGATTAATGGTAATGTACCTGAATCTGGTGATGAAAAAAGGGTAACTATACCGAGATCACCCATAGACATAGCACCTATCAAACCACCTGCAAAACCAATTTCCTTTCGTAAACGAGGTACGGTTAATTTGAAAAACTTGTCTAAGCCTTTCAAACCTAGGCTCTCAGATAATTTACTGTAATCTTGATTAATTTTTTGTAGATTTGGTAAAATTATTCTTAAGCTAAATGGAAGAGCCATTATAGCGTTTACTAGTGCTGTAATCGGTAGAACAAATCTTGTTGGGTCAAGTAGAGGATATAGGAATATAAACAGACCGGTACCAATTACTAGGGGTGATGTGGCTATAACAAAATACCCAGTGCCTTCCATAAACCATTTAACCTTTGAACTTGTATGGTTGGATGCAACGACGTTTCCAATAAAAAAAGTTATTGATAGGCATATCACAACTGAGCCTACTGCAACAAAAATAGATTTTATCAAAGAAATTAATATTACAATATTTAAAAATTGTATTGCCGAAGCACCATCAATGATAACCGTTAACAATGGTGCCATTAAAAAAACTGAACTTACACATATGATTGTCCAATCAATAAAACTTTTTTTATTAATATCCCAGCGCTGAATAGTACGGTCATATGCAACTTGGAATGGTTCATTTTTTTGTTTCCATAGCACTATTATTGTTAATAGTAAGCAGAAGATGAACTGAAAGATTGCTAAGTTTGCTGCTTTGCCCAAATCAAAGTCAAACCTAAAAGCTTGATAAATGGCCAGCTCAATTGTTGTAGATTTTGGTCCACCACCAAGTGTTAGCGCAATTGAAAAAGAAGAGATACAAATTAGAAATACAACTGCAAAAATTCCAGGAATTCTTGATTTTAACATGGGTAATTCTATTAGAAAAAAGAGATTTTTCCTACTAAAATTTAAACTTTCAGCAAGTCTAAATTGCTCTGTTGGTATATTTTGCCAGCCTTGTAATATTAGTCTAGAAACAAGTGGAAGATTAAAGAAAATATTGGCGATAATAATGCCATGTAAACCGTATATTGAAAGAGTTTTAAACCCAAGCGGTTCTAAAATGTTATTCAAAAAGCCATTTCTTCCAAATATTGAGATAATTCCCAAAATAGCTACAACAGTGGGTAGTATAAACGGCGCGCCAAGAATAGTGATTAATAGTGACTTACCCCAAAAAGATTGTCTGATCAGAGCTCTTGCTGAAAATATACCTAAGATAGAACTTATTAACGTAGATACAAATGCTTGATAAAGTGTAAATTTTATTACCTTAAAATCCATAGAGGTGAATTGAAAGTTATTGTGTGACTTGAGTAAGATAATAACTAGCGTACCAAAAGTTAAAAATAATAAGAGGGCCATAGAAGCCCATCCTAATAGATTTTCTATTTTTATTTGCTTAATATTTCTAACCATTCGTTCAGAGCAGGTTCTCTTAACTTCTGCGCTACTTTTGCGTCAAAAAATAATGACATCTCTTCAGATATAGGTGATAAAAAAGCTTCATGTAAGTCTAATTTTATAACAGGATACATCCAGTTTGTAGTTGGTATTATATTTTGAAACGCATCTGAAACCATGAACTCTAAAAACTCATCGGCTAAGTCAGATTGATCAGTATTTAAAACTTTCCCGGCAACTTCTATTTGCATGTAGTGACCTTCTTCGAAAATGGCTGCTTTCTTAGATAGATCATTTTCAGCAATTATATGGTAGGCGGGTGATGTGGTATAAGAGAGTACCATGTCTGCTTCACCATCCATGAATAAACCATATGCTTCTGACCATCCCTTTGTGACCGTGAGAATGTTTGGTGCCAAGCCCGCCCAGATTCGAGGTGCATCATCACCATAAGCTGCCTTGATCCACATTAATAAACCTAGACCAGGTGTGGAGCTTCTTGGATCTTGTATCACGATTTTTAACTCAGAGCGCTCAGCCAATTCAATAAAGTTTTTTGGGGCAGACTTTATCTTTTCACTATTATACACGAAGGCAAAATAGCCCCAATCAAAAGGAATAAATGTGTCATCATCCCAATTTACTGGTAAATTCAGATCTAGGGTTTTATTGTGCTTTGTAAATAAGCCAGTTTCTTTTGCGCGCGCTAATAAATTGGTATCAAGACCCAAAATAACATCTGCGTCGGTGTTTTTACCTTCCAACTGAAGTCGTGCCAAAAGAGATGCACCATCTCCAGCCCCTATAAGTTGCAAGTCGCAATCACAGCGGTCCTCAAAACTTTTTTCGATGGCAGGGCCAGGGCCCCAATCAGATATAAAGCTATCGTATGTATAGACCTTTAAAATATTTGTTTCTCCAAAACATAGTGTTGTAGTTGACAAAAACACCAAACATGTAATGAAATTTTTAAGCATCGTATTCTCCTATTGTTTCGTGGGTTAGGTGAACGATGGCTCGACCTTCCCTACGCCAGCATGAACTGGATCAGGTTCTGCGGGTCTGCTGAATGCATCTCAGCCAATAAGGCTCCCCGAGGTAACTCACTTTTAGTATTAAATAATTGGATAAGCAAGAATATGATTATTAATAAAATAACAAATCAGTTTTTGGCTTTTGTGTCTGCTTGAAACTTGCTTTAGAAGTAAATAAAGCCTTAATGAAACAAAAAAGAGATTTAATAGATGACACCTGATCAAATTAGAAAATCATATTCTGAATTTATGACAAAAAGGGGAGCTTTTGAAATCCCTTCTGCTAGTTTGGTCCCAGAAAATGATCCTTCAACCTTATTTACGGGTTCTGGCATGCAACCAATGGTTCCATACCTTCTTGGAGAAACCCATCCAGCTGGAAGGGACCTTATAAATATACAAAAATGTTGTCGTACGGGGGATATTGAAGAAGTTGGTGATAATTCACATTTAACATTTTTTGAGATGATTGGGCGCTGGGATTTAAAAGCTGATCCAGAAAATTTTAAAAAAAATCAGTTAGAATGGATTTTTGATTGGCAAGTTGATGTTCTTGGTCTTAATCCACAGCACTTGTATGTAACTGTTTTTAAAGGCGACCCCTCAGTTGGTATTGATCGTGATGATGAAGCAATTGAAATTTGGACTAAAATTTTCAAAGCACGGAACATCGACCCAAAAATAGAATCAAACGGTGAAAAATATGGCACATCAAGAGGTGGCCGAATATTCTTATATGACGCTGATGAGAATTGGTGGTCAAGATCAGGGAGACCAGCCAATATGCCAATCGGTGAGCTCGGTGGCCCTGATAGTGAGATGTTTTTTGATTTTGAGCCTAATGGAGATATAAAGGACCATCCAGCAAGTGATAGTGGAAGATTTTTAGAAATTGGTAATAACGTTTTTATGTCTCATCAGAAAGTCAGAGCGGATAGTTTTTTACCTTTGGAAAAACCAAATATTGATTATGGAGGCGGATTAGAAAGAATATGTGCTGCTGTAAATACAGATCGTGATGTGTACAATACTCCTTTTTTTAAGACGCCAAAGTTAGTTTTGACTGACTTATCTGGAAAATTATATCATGAAAATTTAAAACTGTTTCGCATCATCTTGGATCATTGTAGAGCTGCAACTTTTCTAGTGGGAGACGGTGTTCATCCTGGCAATCAAGATGCAGAATATATAACCCGCCGCTTAATTAGAAGAGCGATGCGCGCAGCTATGGGTTTAGGAATAAAAGACTCTTTTATGGGAAAGCTCATTACAGCATTTTTAGACGATGCCAAATCATATTCACAATTACAAAGTCAAAGAGAGATAATACTGAATTCGATTTTAGCAGAAGAAAAAAAGTTTCAAAAACTTCTGATATCTGGAGAGCGAGAGATCCTCAAGCATGTAGTTAGGAAGGGAGAGGTAACAGGTTTTGATGCCTTCAATTTTTATCAAACTTATGGGTTTCCTAAGGAATTAACTGAAGAGGTTTTAAAGGAACAAGGTTTGGAAATTCAGAATATTAATGGGTTTGAAAAAGCTTCTAATGAGCATTCAAAAATGTCAGCAACTGCCTCTGCTGGTAAATTCAAAGGAGGGTTAGCAGATGCTTCTGAAAAAACTACAGCATTTCATACAGCCGCACATTTAATGTTGGCTGGATTACGTGAGGTGTTAGGAAGTCACGTACATCAAAAAGGAAGTAATATTACTGCAGATAGAATAAGATTTGATTTTAGTCATGACATGAAAATGACAGATGAAGAAAAGCGAGCTGTTGAAGAATATGTGAATCGTGGTGTCGAAGCAAAAGCATTAGTGACAGTTTCTGAAATGGCCAAAGATGAGGCATATTCACAGGGAGTAGAAGGAAGCTTTTGGGAAAAATATCCAGATATTGTCAAGGTTTATTCTATGGAAGACCCATCAGGTAAAATTTGGAGCAAGGAGCTTTGTGGCGGTCCACATGTTGAAAATTGTTCGATTTTATCAAACTATGGCCAATTTAAAATTGGTAAAGAACAAAGCAGCTCGGCTGGAACGCGACGGGTTAAAGCAACATTTGTGGAGTAATTTATAATGAAAGTATATTTATCAGGTGAAATACATACAGACTGGCGTGATAAAATTATACAAGGATCACAAGGCTTAGAAATATCTTTCAATATGCCAGTCACAAATCACTCAGCATCTGATGATTGTGGTGTTAATATTTTGGGAGCAGAGGAAAAAAAATATTGGCATGATAAGAAAAGTGCTCAAATAAACTCAATTAGAATTAGAGCGGGAATAGAGCAGTCAGATATAATCGTTGTTAGGTTTGGTGAAAAATATAAACAATGGAATGCAGCTTTTGATGCTGGGTATGCTGCTGCACTAGGAAAATCATTAATTATCATGCATGCTCCAGATATATCGCATGCTTTAAAAGAGGTTGATGCCGCCGCACTTGCTGTTACAGAAACGCCTGAACAAGTTGTTAGTATTTTGAAATATGTGTTGAAAGGTGAATTGTCTTAATAGTTTCACCCTGGGAGTTAGAATCTGACTATGACTGATATTCAATTAGATAGCATCGATCGAAAAATTATTGGTGTCCTGCAAAATGATGGACGAACCTCAAATGCTGATTTAGCAGAAAATATAAACCTCAGTGCATCAGCATGCCATCGAAGAGTGCAAAGATTACACTCAACTGGGATAATTAAAAATTATGTAGCCTTGCTGAATAGTCGATTAGTAGGTCTTCCAACAACTGTTTTTGTGGAAATAACGCTGTCTGGTCAGGCAGACGAAGTGCTAGATGCTTTTGAGCGACAGGTACAATTAATACCGGATGTACTAGAATGTCATTTGATGTCGGGTTCTGCTGACTACCTTTTAAAAGTTGTAGCTAAAGATACAGATGATTTTGCACGGATTCATAGAAAATATCTTGCGCGATTACCAGGAGTTGCGCAGATGCACTCAAGTTTTTCATTGCGCAGCGTATCAAACACTACAGCATTACCAATATAATTAATTGTCAGTTAATTAAATTAAAGCCTTTTATTTTTGTTTGAAGGCTTACTATATAAAGGTAAGATATTTTAATAAAATATGGTATAAAATTGAAACAGGAAAAAGAACTTAATACTTATATTATAACCCCAAACTTGGTCCGAAATGATCTAACGCGATCAATAGCTGGGGTAGATCACTTAGGTAAAGAGGTTAAGTTACCAGTGATTGAAGAAAAACCTTTGACAATTTTCTTGAATGATCAGGAGATCGTCACTGCTATGACAATTGGAGATTATCCAGAATATTTGGCTTTGGGGTTCCTTAAAAATCAAAGAATGCTCTTGGAAAGTGACATTGTGACAGGTGTTGATTTTGAGTTAGATTTAAATACGGTTGTTGTAAGAACAGAGAATAAAACTAATTTCGAAAATAAACTTAAAAAGAAAACACAAACTTCAGGATGTGCAGTAGGCACGGTTTTTGGTGACATGATGGAGGGTATGGAAAATTTAGTTCTTGACCCATTAGTCATTAAAGCTTCCAACCTTTATACCCTTTCAAAAAAAATTAACCAGACACCAAGTTTGTACTTAAATGCTGGAGCAATTCATGGGACTGTTTTATGTTATAAAGATAATCCTTTAGTTTATATGGAGGATGTGGGTCGACATAATGCTGTGGATAAGATTGCTGGCTGGATTTTTAAGACAGATACTGATCCAAAAGATAAAATTTTATATACAACTGGCAGGTTAACATCAGAAATGGTGATTAAAACTGCTTTAATGGGTATACCAGTATTAATTTCAAGATCTGGATTTACAGCCTGGGGTGTAGAAATAGCGACGCAAGTTGGGATGACATTAATTGGGCGACTTAGAGGAAAACGTTTTATTTGCTTATCTGGTCATGACCGTCTTGAGTGGGACGTGAGTTTAACAGAAACTGAGAATTTTCTTTAATTTGGGTGGACAGCATTAATTGAATATACTTGGTGTTATTTTGGCAGGTGGCCAATCAAGGAGAATGGGCGGTGGTCACAAGGGCTTAATCAAATTGCGTGGACAATCTCTATGTTCACACGTGATTGATAGATTTAATTCTCAAGTAGACTCGATTATATTAAATGTTAACACTGATAAGCAATTATTTCTGCAATATGACCTACCATTAGTAAGTGATAGCATAGACGGCTTTGCGGGTCCGTTAGCAGGTGTTTTGGCAGGTATGGATTGGGCATCAAAAAATGGGTATGAATATATTGTAACTGCAGCCGCTGACACTCCATTTTTTCCACTAAACTTAGTTAAAAGACTAACATATGAAAGGAAAAATAATAGTAGTTCAATTGTTTTGGCATCAACACCTGATGGTAATAATAGCCAAAGTATCCATCCTACTTTTGGATTATGGGAAGTCTCTTTAAGAGAAGATCTGCGTAATAGTTTAAATGAGGGCATAAGAAAGATGGTAAAATGGACTGCAAGACATCAATCAAGTAGTTGCGTATTTACAGAAGGTAAATTTGATCGGTTTTTTAATATAAATACACCGGAAGATATTTTCTTGGCCGAGGATATTATTGATAAGGGTTGGGTATGAAAGTTTTTGGAATAACTGGATGGAAAAATTCTGGAAAAACTAGTTTGTTGGAAAAATTAGTCAAAAACATAACTGAACGTGGATTTTCAGTATCAACAATGAAACATGCACACCATAATTTTGATGTGGATCAAAAAGGAAAAGATAGTTATCGCCATAAACAAGCTGGGGCGAGTCAAGTTCTTCTTTGCTCAAGTGTTAGGTGGGTTTTAATGACTGAGTTGGAAAAAAACGTAGAGTTGGAGATGGAATCACTATTAAATAAAATGAATCCAGTTGATCTAATCTTGGTTGAGGGTTTTAAAACGAAAGACCATCCAAAAATTGAAACATTCCGTGCTATCACAGGCCAAAATATTTTAGCAAACGCCGATGCAAGAATAATAGCGGTTGCAACAAAGGATAAAATTGAAGTCACTGTTCCAACTTTTGATCTTGATGATACTGATAGTATAGCTAAGTTTATTTTATCTACTGTTGGGCTAATATGATAAAACCCGTACAAAAAACTTTTTCCGCATTTCCTAGTGGAACACACTGGACTCCGGTTGATCAAGCATTAGAGCATTTGAGAGTGTCGTTAGAACCGATTTTGAAATTTAATATGGTCAATGTCAGAGATTCGCTAAATTATGTTTCTTACGAAGATATTTTAGCAAAACGATCAAATCCACCAGTTGCAAACACTGCTGTTGATGGTTTTTGCTTTGCATATTCATCAACAAAAGAATCAGAAGGGTCTTTGAGGTTGTGCCCAGGACGAATTGCAGCAGGCGACCGTCATCAAGAAAGTATCTCAAAAGGAAGTGCTATTAAGATTTTAACTGGTGCAGAATTGCCTAAGGGTGTTGATACTGTAGTTTTGCAAGAAGAAGTTACTATAAAAGGTGATAAGATTATATTTAATAATTTTGTTAAAAAAGGTGAAAATACTAGGCAAGCTGGAGAAGACATTGAGAAAGGAAATTGCGTTCTAAAAAAAGGAACAAAAATTCGACCTCAAGATATAGCTTTATTAATTGCAACAGGCATTGAAAAGGTAAAAGCTTATTTACCTTTAAAAATAGGGGTACTTTCAACTGGAAATGAATTGATACAAAAGATTGGTGTGTCTGACGAAAACAAAACACTTGATGCGAACAGACCTATGTTGATCTCTATGGTTAATAGTTGGGGTTATGTAGGTATAGATTTAGGATGTGTAGATGACGATAAGACGAAAATTCGGAAAAAGTTAAATGAAGCCACCAGAAATTGTGATTTAATTTTTACATCTGGTGGAGCTTCAACGGGTGATGAAGACTATGTGTCAAATTTATTAAAGTCTGAAGGTAATCTATATAATTGGCGCATTGCGATGAAACCAGGGCGTCCGCTGGCCTTGGCGAACTGGAATGAAACACCAGTTATTGGATTGCCAGGTAATCCTGTTGCAGCTTTTGTATGCACAATAATTTTTGGTAAGCCAATTTGTGGATTGTTAAGTGGTGTGGGTTGGCTAAAACCTATATCGTTTCTTGTTCCAACAGCGTTTTCAAAAAGCAAAAAAATTGGGCGGCGAGAATATCTCCGTGCGCGAGTAAAACATGGCAAAGTAGAAATTTTTCATTCAGAAGGTTCTGGAAGAATTTCAAGCCTAAGTTGGGCAGATGGTTTAGTTGAATTACATGAAGATATTAGTGAAATAAAACATGGGGATTTAGTAAAATACATGCCGTTTAGTGGGATTATTTAGTATTTTATTATCCTCGTAAAACACCGCCAGAAGCTTTTATTATATTTTCAATAATTTTTTTACTTACAGTATCTATTTCGTCATCAACAAGTGTTTTTTCAGAAGACTGTATATGAACAGTAATTGCCAGTGATTTTTTATCTTCACCTATGTAACCACTTTCTTTTGGATCAATGAATTGATCAAAAATATATGCGTTTTTAATTAATGATTTATCTGCACCCCTTGCAGCATTTTCTAAAATAGATGCTTCAATATGCTTATCGACTATAAATGAAAAGTCTCTTTGAACAGATTGAAAATCACTGATACTTAATGCTGGTCGAGTCTTTGTTTTATTTTTTGGAAACGGCGGTTTTTCGATATGTATAGCAAACGCCATAACTGGTCCTTTAATATTCATCTCCTTTAAAATTTTTGGATGCACTTCACCAAAGCCAGCAAGAATGTTTTTTGGACCTAATGATAGTTTCCCAGAGCGTCCTGGATGCCACCATGTGTTAACGTCTCTCAATACCATTAATTTAGTTGGACATCCTATGGATGCCAAAATTGTTTCCACATCAGCTTTAGAATCGAAAGGGTCAACTGGTCTTCGTTCGTTATGGACATCTCTAGAAGTAGTGTGCCCAACTAAAATTCCGGTAGCTATTAATTCCTGATCATCTGGTTCGCCACCATGAAATACTGGACCAATTTCAAAAAGAGACATATTTAAAATACCTCGTGCTTGATTTCTATTAACGGCTTGAAGAAGCCCTGGTAAAAGTGACGGTCGCATATGACTCATGTCAGACGAAATTGGGTTTTGTAATTTTGTTTTGTCTGATCCACCACCAAACATTGTTGCAGAGTTTTTATCGATAAATGAATATGTAACGCATTCATTGTACCCTAATGATGCTATTTCTCTTCGAATAATAGATTCTCTTTTTTGTATTGGTGTTAATGTGTTGCTTTGCTTGCTTGTTTTTAACTTTGGTAAGGGAGATCCTACTAATTTTGTTAATGATGAAACACGCACAATTTCCTCAACAAGATCTGCCTCTCCAAGAATATCAGGCCTCCAAGGGGGGGGAGTAAAATTATTATTATCATCTTCAAAGCCAAGAGATTTTAAAATCTTTATTTGAGTAGTTGGGTCTATGTTCATTCCGACTAAAGATTGAACCCGGCCTGGATCTAACTTATATTCTCTACGATGATCTGGTATTTTACCAGACTTAGTGATATGAGATGGAGAACCTCCACACAAATCTAATATCATTTGTGCGCCTAGCATGATTCCATCTTTTGTGAACATTGGGTCGACACCTCTTTCAAAACGATATCTCGCATCTGAATTTATTTTGAGTGATCTTCCTGTTTTTGCGATTGTGATAGGATCCCAATAAGCACTTTCTAGTAAAACATTTACAGTATTTTCGGAACAACCTGTTGAGACACCTCCCATTATTCCCCCTATGCTTACAATACCCGAAGTGTCAGATATTATCATTGATCTCTCAGGTAAGTCATACTTTTTTTCATCTAAAGCTTCGATACTCTGATCACCCTTAGAAAAGCTAACTTTTAAATTTCCTTTAATTTTGTCTGCATCAAATACATGAAGAGGTCTGGCACGATCAATCGTGAAATAGTTTGTTATATCTACTAATGTGGATATTGATCTTAAACCAATAGACTCTATTCTGTTTTTTAACCATTTTGGAGATGGCCCATTTTTTACACCTTTAATTAAACAACTATAAAAAACTGGACAGCCTTTTTCTAATACATCGGCATCAATCGCTATTTCTATATTATTTTTATGTGTTCCATTAATTATAGGAGTTTTGGCAGCCTTTAATGAGCCTATTCCTCGTGCAGCTAAGTCTCTCGCAATCCCTCTAACACCTAATGCATCGGGACGATTTGGAGTTATTGCAATTTCGATAATTGGGTCAACTGCATCTGGGTTATATTCTGAAAGATATTCTACAAACTTAGAGCCAATTTTTGGCTGACCAGATAATTCGATAATTCCATCATGTTCAGCAGACAACCCCATCTCACGCTCTGAGCACATCATCCCATAGCTCTCAACACCACGAATTTTTCCAACACCAATAGTAGTGTCGATACCAGGTACGTATACACCTGGCTTTGCAACCACTACATAAATTCCTTCTCTCGCATTTGGCGCTCCACAAATTATATTTAAATTTCCCTCATCGGTAGCAACTTCGCATATTTTTAATTTATCAGCATCAGGATGTTTTTGCGATTTGGAAACATAACCAATGGTAAAGTCATTGAGTGTTTCTATAGGATTGTAAACTTCTTCAACCTCTAGGCCAAGATCAGTTAGGTTGTATAAAATTTCCTCTACTGAAGCGTCTGTATCCAGATGTGTTTTAAGCCAATTTAATGTAAATTTCATAAGATTATTACCTTAATAAATATTATCGACTTAAGCCGCTATGTAAGTTTGGTTGATCTGAAGAGGAAAACCCATAATGTCGAAGCCAACGAAGATCACTATCAAAAAAAGCTCTTAAATCAGGTATTCCATATTTTAGCATAGCCAATCTATCTATACCCATTCCAAATGCAAACCCCTGCCATTCATTAGGATCTACACCACTAGCCTTTAACACTTTTGGATGGACCATCCCACTTCCAAGGATTTCCATCCAGTTTTCACCTTTGCCAACTTCCAATTTTCCATTATCCCATGCACAACGAAGGTCTACTTCAGCTGAAGGTTCTGTAAATGGGAAATGTGATGCTCTAAAACGCAATTCTAATTCCTCTACTTCAAAGAATTTTTTGCAAAATTCTTCAAGAGTTCCTTTTAGGTTGGCCATTGATACATCTCTACCAATAGCTAAGCCCTCAAGTTGATGAAACATTGGCGTATGCGTCTGGTCATAATCGCATCGATAAACTCTACCTGGAGCAATAATTCTACATGGTGCACCGTTAGATATCATATGCCTGATTTGGACTGGACTAGTATGAGTCCTTAAAACATTTGGTGCTTGATCATCTCCATCATTACGATTCAAGAAAAATGTATCATGCTCTTGCCTTGCTGGATGTTCAGGGGGGATATTCAATGCATCAAAATTATACCAATCACTCTCAATTTGTGGGCCCTCAGCTACAGAAAATCCCATTTCTGCAAAAATTGCGCTGACTTCTTCGGTAACCTGGCTAATTGGGTGGATTGAGCCACTTGCTCTATTTCTTGCCGGAAGAGTTAGGTCGATCCACTCATTTTTCAGCCGTTCATTTAGTTTTGAGTCTTCAAGTTCTATTTTCTTCTTTGAAAACGCTGATGTTACATCTGTTCTTAGTGAGTTGAGAATTGGACCAAAGGATTGACGTTCTTCTGACGTCATGTTTCCTAGTTCGCGCATTTTAAGGCTTAATTCACCTTTTTTTCCAAGAATAGTGATCCGTAAGCTCTCCAATGAGTCTTGATTGGATTTTGTACTTATCAGGTCTAAATACTTTTTTCTTAGATTATCTAGTCCATCCATATTTTCAGCTCCATATCATTTGATTTAGTGCTATCATAGAGTTGGTTATATTCAAGCATTGATAAAGTTCTTAAACTATATTTTCTATTGATATATCAAGTTAAGATAAATTATCGATTAATTAAACAACAACTATGTAAAAACATAATAACGTCAGTAAATTAACAGAATTTATCAAACTTGATGTATAAGATTACGCTAAAGCTGCTTTTACTTGATTAACGATTGAGCCAAAAGCTTCTGGTTCATTTACCGCTATATCTGCCAAAACCTTTCGATCAACTTCTATTCCAGCTTTATCTAAACCATTGATAAATTTTGAATATGTTAGTTCTTCATCGTGTGACCTTACTGCAGCATTTATGCGTTGTATCCACAAAGCTCTAAAGGTTCTCTTACGAGCCTTACGGTCTCGCGTTGCATACTGATTTGCTTTGTCTACAGCTTGAGTTGCTGTTCGAAAAGTATTGCTTCTTCTTCCATAATAGCCTTTTGCAGCCTTTATGATTTTTTTGTGGCGGGCGTGAGTTACTGTTCCACTTTTTACTCTAGACATCTCAAATTCTCCTTAGCGTGCGTATGGCATATATGTTTTAACAATTCCTTCATCTGCTTTGCATAGAGTATTAGTCCCTCTAGCATTTCGAAGAAATTTGTTAGAACGTTTAATCATACCGTGTTGCTTGCCAGCTTGAGCTGCTTTTACTCTGCCAGAGGCAGTAACTTTAAAACGCTTTTTCGCGCTTGATTTTGTTTTCATCTTGGGCATTTTTGTCTCCTACTCGTTGAGATTAAAGCGTGTGAGGCAGCCCTAATAGCCATGAACGCTTGATAGAAACTGGGTGTTACGCATCATTAAGGTCTTTTGCAAGTGAAATCGTACTTATCAGTATATTGTATAATTATTATTAAATCTTCTTGACCCGCTGAAAAAAGAACCGCATATGCCAAGTTGATGATTAAAACTTCACACATAAGAAATTTCAGCATTGTTGCTCATATTGACCATGGGAAATCAACCCTAGCAGACAGATTGATTCAGCAAACAGGAACTGTGGCGGAGCGTGACATGGAAGCGCAAATGCTAGACACAATGGATATTGAGCGAGAACGGGGCATAACTATAAAAGCCAACTCTGTAAGAATAGATTATAAGGCAGATGATGGAGAGCATTACATACTAAACTTAATAGATACTCCAGGTCATGTAGACTTTGCATATGAAGTTTCGAGGTCAATGCGTGCTGTTGAAGGCTCATTGTTGGTAGTAGATGCATCTCAGGGTGTTGAAGCTCAAACTTTGGCTAATGTCTATTATGCGTTAGAAGCCGATCATGAAATTGTAACAGTTTTGAATAAAATCGATTTACCTGCAGCTGAGCCTGATCGTGTTTCTCAGCAGATAGAGGATGTGATTGGCATTGATGCAACTGATGCTGTTCAAATTTCTGCAAAAACTGGGCTTGGTATTCCAAGCGTTTTAGAGAGAATTGTTACTAGCTTACCAGCACCAACTGGTGATCCTAATGCTCCACTAAAAGCGATGTTAGTTGATAGTTGGTATGATCCATATTTGGGTGTGGTAGTGTTGATAAGAATTCATGATGGATTTCTCAAGAAAGGTGATCGTATTAAAATGCTTAATACGAATGCAAATTATCAGGTTGATCGAATAGGTGTTTTCAAACCTCAGATGGAGTCGATTGATTGCTTAGGTCCTGGTGAAATGGGTTTCTTGACAGCAAGTATAAAGCAAGTTCGTGATACCCGCGTGGGGGATACTATTACGTACGAAAAGAAAGGTATAACCGAACCGTTGCCTGGGTTTAAACCATCACAGCCTGTTGTTTTTTGCGGATTGTTTCCTGTAGACAATTCTGAATTTGAAGATTTGAGAGAATCAATTGAGAAGTTAGCGCTTAACGATGCTTCTTTTAGTTTTGAAATGGAAACCTCTGCAGCTCTTGGTTTTGGGTTTCGCTGTGGTTTTTTAGGTCTTCTTCACCTAGAGGTTGTGAGAGATAGAATTGAGAGAGAATATGGAATCGATTTAATAACGACAGCTCCCTCGGTGATTTATCATATTCAAATGAGAGACCAAAGTACTATTGAATTACATAATCCGGCAGATATGCCAGATTTAACTTATGTTGATCATATAGAGGAGCCAAGAATTAAGGCTACTATATTAGTTCCTGATGAATATCTAGGAGATGTATTAAAATTGTGTCAAGATCGGCGCGGCGTTCAGTTAGATTTAACTTACGCTGGAGCAAGAGCAATGGTTGTATATGATCTACCATTAAATGAGGTAGTTTTTGATTTTTACGATAGATTGAAATCTGTAACAAAGGGTTATGCAAGTTTTGATTATCAGATGGAAGGTTATCGTCAGGACTTTTTGGTAAAAATGCAAATCATGGTTAATGACGAACCGGTTGACGCTCTTTCGACAATGGTCCACCGGGACCGTGCAGAAGCTAGAGGCCGAGCGATGTGTGAAAAGCTGAAGGATTTAATTCCTAGGCATATGTTCAAAATACCTATTCAAGCTGCGATAGGTGGACGAATAATAGCAAGAGAAACTTTATCAGCGATGCGGAAGGATGTTACTGCTAAATGTTACGGTGGTGATGTGACACGGAAGAAAAAATTATTAGAGAAACAAAAAGCCGGTAAAAAGAAAATGCGGCAATTTGGTAGAGTAGATATACCTCAAGAAGCCTTTATCTCAGCGTTAAAAATGGATTAACTAGAATATTTACTCTTGTTCCCCACTGAAAATCAATTTTTCATCAACTGGCGAAACACGTATAATATTTGTCGTACCAGGTTTATTAAAAGGCACCCCGGCTGTAACAATTATTTGTTTATCTAAAGTTGCAAAGTGATATTTTTTTGCCGCTCTTGCGGCACTAATAACAGCCATTTTAAACCTATCAACATGTCCTGTGATTACACAATGTGCTCCCCAGTGCAAACAAAGCTGTCGTGCAGTTTTTACAAGAGGAGTTAGAGCTATTATTGGAACACGTGGCCGCTCTCTCGATACTAGGGTTGCTGTAGTTCCAGATTGTGTGAAACAGCAAATAGCGGTAACTTCGGTCGTTTCAGCTATTTCTCGAGCAGCAACAGTTATAGCATCTGCAACAGTCTTTCGTTGCCCAGATCGAGTGCTATCAATCAACTCTCGATACATTGGATCATTTTCAATCTCTATTGCTACGTCATTCATTGTTTTCACGGCCTCTATCGGATAATTCCCAGCAGCACTTTCTGCTGATAACATTACAGCATCTGCTCCTTCATATATGGCGGTTGCTACATCACTTACTTCCGCTCTAGTTGGCATTGGTGATTCGACCATACTGTCTAACATTTGAGTTGCGACGATCACTGGCTTAGCAACATGTCTACAAGCCAATACTAGTTTTTTTTGTATTGGTGGAATAGCCTGAACAGGCATTTCAACACCAAGATCGCCTCGAGCTATCATGATTCCATCAGATGCTTGCAATATTGAATTAAAATCTTTCACTGCGGAAGGTTTTTCAATTTTAGATAAAATTGACGTACGGTTTTTAGTAAGTTTCCGTGCTTCGTTTACATCTTCTGCTCTCTGGACAAAAGATAGAGCTAGCCAATCAACCCCTAAATTACATGCAAATTCCAAATCTACTTTATCTTTTTTTGATAAGGCAGCCATTGGAATTATTGTTTCAGGTACATTTATACCCTTTCGATCTGAAATTTTTCCACCAACTTCAACAAGACATTTTATTTGCTTTTGAGTAACAGATATTGTCCTTAATCTAATTTTTCCATCATCTACCAGAATGCTTTCATTTTTTCTTATAACATTAAAAATTTCTTTGTGTGGTAAGCATACCCTATATTCATCCCCGGGATCTTTGATTAAATCAAATATAAAGGTATCATTTTTTGCCAAAACAACATCTCCATTTTTAAAAACCCCACACCTTAATTTTGGACCTTGTAGGTCTGCTAAAATAGCTATTGGTCGGTCGAGTTCTTTTTCTATCCGCCTTATAATCTTATGTTTGTGTTTAATTTCTTGATGAGTTCCATGACTCATATTAAGTCTAAAAACGTCAGCACCATTTTCAAAAAGTGCTTTAATCGTGTTATAATCATCAGAAGAGGGTCCTAAAGTGGCTACAATTTTAACGTTTCTTAGTCGTCTCACGATTATTACCTTTTTGTTTTTTTTGCTCTAATTAAACTATTATCACACCAATTAGTTGCTAATACGAGGAATTAATACTTAATTGTATCTTTTAGGGAAGATTTCAAAAGATGTACGAGGCATTTAAGACCATTTATGAAAAATATAGTGGTGATTTTTTAATTTTATGCGACCATGCCTCAAATTTAATACCAGACAATATTAATCATGGAGAATTAGGTATTTCTAAATTTGATATGCAAAGACATATCGCATATGATATTGGAGCTGCTGAACTTAGTAAAAAATTAGGAGAGTGCCTAAAATCATCAGTAATTTTATCAAATTTCTCTAGATTAGTAATTGATCCTAACCGAGGTGAAGATGATCCAACTTTAATAATGCAGCTTTATGATGGGTCTATTATAAATGGTAACAGAAATTTAAAACCTGTACAAAGGGAAGCTAGATTAAACTTGTGCTATAGACCCTACCACTTAGCAATTGAGCGATTAATCAAGGAAAAAAATCCTGAAATTTTAATTTCAATCCATAGTTTTACTCCTAAACTTAATGGAGGTAAGAAGCGGCCCTGGCATATAGGAATACTATCGTCTCACGATAAAAGGGTGTCAAAACCGTTGTTAGAGCATTTCCAGCAAAAAAGTGATTTAGTCTGCGGTGATAATGAACCATATTCGGGTTCACTTGTAGGAGATACCTTGGATAATCATGCTTTAAAGCATGGTCGCCTACACGTTTTGATTGAAATTCGGAATGATTTGATTGAAACGTTGAGAGGTCAGCAGCAATGGGCAAACATATTAGCAAATGCTTTAATTAAAATTAAGAAGGAAATTATTTAGAAATAGGAGAAAGTTGATGAACGAAAAGTTGAACTTGAAAATTGAAGCAGCAGTTTTCAGATCCCTCAGGAATCATTTGCAAAAAAGAACTGATGTTCAGAATATTGATATGATGAACATGACAGGGTTTTGTCGAAACTGCCTGGGAAGATGGTATAGAGAAGCAGCATCTGAAATGGGTGTAGAAATGGGAAAAGAGGAATCATTAGAAACTATTTACGGAATGCCTGTGGCAGAATGGAAAGAAAAATATCAAATAGAAGCAACAGACACTCAAAAAAAAGAGTTTAAAGCTATTCACGAATAAGAGTAACTGTTAATGAGAAGGCGTGATAATATTTTAATAAAATTTAACAATAAATTAAGTTTCTTTTGAATGACTTTTAATCAACATAAAAAACGGGGAAAACGTGGTTTTAAAAGTGCTTCAAGCCTGCTTCAGGGGCATATTCAGAAAGCCAGTGAAACAAGAGGATTTGCTGTTTCTAAATTATTAACAAATTGGTCAGAAATTATTGGTGATGATATCGCAGACATAGCTAAACCAGTAAAAGTCAATTATGGACGAGAGGGATTAGGAGCAGGACTAGTGTTATTAACTAATGGTGCCAATGCACCAATTGTGCAGGCGCAGAGTAAACAAATAATTGATAGGGTTAATAGTGTTTATGGATATAATGCTATTTCAAGGGTGAGAATTACCCAAATTGATCCCAATGAGTTGATTGAAGAAAAAGATAATGACTCAGTCCAGTTAATACAACCGAGTGAGTTGGATAAAAAAAAGGCTAATGATGAGGTAACTGGTATTAAAGATAATAGCTTAAACGATTCTTTGCGCTCATTAGGTGCAAATATAATCGCAAAAGCACCAAATTAAATATAGGAATTAATAAAATGAATCGATTACATTTAATACTCGGAATTTGCGCGATCATTCTGATAGGCAGTTATTATTGGGGTTCTAATAACAGTGCTAACGAGCTTGATAGTATGTTTACGAGTAATACTAAAAATGATGTTGTACCGGCACTTTTAGCAAGTAATGCAGTGGAAACAACGAACATCTCTAGTATACTTGTGGAGGATATGATTTTGGGTGATCCAAATGCTCCCATTACTATAATCGAATACGCTAGTTTTACTTGTCCCCATTGTAAAAATTTTCATGAGGGAACATTTAAAAAGTTAAAGAAAAATTTTATCAATACTGGCAAGGTGAAATTTATTTTAAGAGATGTATATTTCGACCGATATGGTCTTTGGGCTGCTATGGTAGCACGTTGTGATAATTCAAATAAATTTTATGGAATTGTTGATGATATATTTCGAAAACAAAAAGAATGGACAGATGGTGAGGAAAACATCGATATAGCTAATAACCTTAGAAAGATCGGTTTAGCAGCAGGGATGGATAATGAAATAATAAGTGATTGTTTGAGTGATGGAGATATGGCTCAAGCTCTAGTAGATTTGTATCAAATTAATGCTGAAAGGGATAAGATTAGCTCTACACCTTCATTTTTAATTAATGGAGAAAAAATGGATAAAACATCTTATTCAGACTTTGTGTCAAAGATAGATGAGCATTTAAAGGGTTATTGAATGAATCATCCATTAGACGGATTAAAGGTAGTAGAATTAGCGCGAATTTTAGCAGGGCCATGGGCTGGGCAGACTCTTTCAGACCTTGGTGCAGAGGTCATAAAAGTTGAAAGCTGGGAAGGTGATGATACGCGGCAATGGGGTCCTCCATTTGTTACAAATGGTGATGATAAATCAGCATCCTATTTTCATTCCTGCAATAGGGGTAAAAAATCTATTTGTGTGGATTTTAAGAGTAACGATGGTCAGAAAACAATAAAAAAATTAATATCTGAAGCAGATATATTAATCGAAAATTTTAAAGTAGGCGGTTTGCTTAAATACGGGTTAGATTTTAACAGCCTTAGCAAAATTAATCCAAAGTTAATATACTGTTCAATAACCGGTTTTGGTCAAACTGGTCCATACTCACACAGAGCAGGTTACGATTATATTATTCAAGGTATGTCAGGTTTAATGTCAATTACGGGAGAGCCAGACGGTCAGCCGCAAAAAATGGGTGTAGCGGTAACTGATATTTTAACAGGTTTATATGGTGTTACAGCAATTCTAAGTGCAATTATTCAGCGAGATAAAACTGGTAGAGGTCAACATATAGATTTGGCATTATTAGATGTTGCTACATCTGTTACAGCAAACCAAGCTATGAATTATTTAACAACTGGAACTGTTCCAAAACGAATGGGAAATGGTCATCAGAACTTAGCTCCATATCAAGTGTTTGATTGTAATGATGGTCATATCATAATAGCGACAGGTAATGATGCACAGTACCAGCGTCTCTGCGCAGTTTTGGAGCTAGACGAAATGGCTAGTAACAAATTATTTTTGAAAAATGCAGATAGATTGGAGAATCGAGTAGCTCTAATCGAAATATTAAATACCGAAACAAAAAAGAGGACCAAAGAAAGTCTTTTAGAAAGCTGTGAAAGCCAGGGGATTCCCGCTGGCCCTATAAATGACCTTTCAGAGGTCTTTGAGGATCCACAAGTTATATTTAGAGGATTAGTAAAAGAAATAGATAATATACCGACAGTAGCATCACCATTTAACTTTTCTGATTCAAGTATGAATATTACAAATTTATCACCAAAATTGGGTGAACACACAGATGAAATTCTAGCGTCACTAAAGAAGTAATTAAATTATTGTTGAGAAAAAAAGTAGGACACCGCACCCTAATACTAAGCCACCCCAAGATCTCCATAACACATCAACAGCATTATCTATATCCACTGCTGTGAGCTTTTTTTTCCCTTCAGCATTAACGAAAGGATAGTCTTTTATCACGCCGTCATATGAACGAGGTCCAGAAATTGATATGTTTAGAACTCCTGCCATAGCAGCCTCTGGCCAACCAGCGTTTGGTGACCGATGGAGTTTTGCATCACGCCACATTACGCGCAAAGCTAGATTATTTTGATATACTAAGCATATTAAAATACCACTAACTCTTGCTGGCACCCAATTCATAAAGTCATCTAACTTTGCAGCGGCCCAACCATACTGATTGTATTGAATATTTTTATAACCAATCATACTATCAGTTGTATTAACGAATTTATAAATTAAAATTCCAGGTAGCCCAGCGATTAAATACCAAAATATTGGAGCAACAACTCCATCCGAAAAATTTTCAGCAGCACTCTCTATCGCACTTCGTGCGATATCTTCCTCCCCAAGAATTGAAGTATCCCTTCCCACAATCATTGATACAGCTTTTCTTCCTTGTAAAAGGTCTTTTTGCAAGCCGAGGCTAACAGCAGTGACATGTTCTGTTAAACTTTTTTGAGATAAAAGTATTGCGACAATAAGAATATTCCAAATTGCTGAAAAAGGAAGTCTATCTATTAAATAACCTGTTATTGCTAAAGGAATAATAGTAACTATTAAAAAAATAATACCCTTATTCTTTCGATTAATGCCATTATTGTACCGATTTTCTATCCATTTGATTGCTCGTCCCATTAAAACTATTGGATGTGATATTCTTGACCATAGCCAAGTTGGCTCACCAAGAAATGCATCGAGGATTAATGCAAGTAATAAACAAGATAGGATCATAATTTAATATCCCTCAAAGCATTTTCAATTCTTTTCCAGTGTTCTGGTTTATGGGGAATTCCTAATCGTAAAAAAGCTTCAGAATAAGGAAATATTCTGGTTAATATTTTTCTTTGGCATAACTTGTCTTGAAGTTTTTTTGGATCCTTTATTGAAATGAGGCGAAATAAGCTTGTCCCACCTATTACTTTTATATCGTTTTTTAACAGAATTTTATCAAGATTTAAAACATCTTTGTTTAATCGGGCTCGATTATTTGTGATCCAACGACGATCAGATAAAGCGCTATTTGCGATGAATAACGCTGGACCAGAAGCAGCCCATGGACCTAATGTATCCTTTAAAGCTTGAAGAGTTTTTGGTAAGCCAATTGCGCAACCAAAACGTAACCCCGCCAGTCCCCAAAACTTCCCAAAACTTTTTAAAACAATAACACCTGGATTTTTAGTGTAACTAATGAGAGATTTTTCAGGAACTAAGTCGCAAAAGCTTTCGTCAATTATTGTTAATTTTCCATCTTCTAAAATATTATCAGCATGCCAGATTTTACCATCAGGATTATTGGGATTAATTAAAACTCTAGCAGAAATATTATTTCTTGAGGTTTTCCAACCATTTCGTTGAAATGCAATTTCATATTCGCTATAGCATGGGTTATAAATATCCACATTACCAATTTTAAAAAGGCTTGGTAACGTATTTATGATAGCTGAAGTTCCACTTGCAGATATTATTTCTGCTTCGGTTGGTACATTCCAAAAATTTCTTGCGGTGTATATAAAGTTCTCAACTAAAGATTTGTCTGGTAAGTTTTTCCAAACCCAATCTGGTATTTTTGGAATTGGGTATGAGTTTTGGTTTATGCCTGTCGATAAGTCTATCCATTCTGATTTTAACCCACCATATTGAATGATTGTCTCATCTAAGTTTCCACCATGATCTGTGATAATTTTTTTCATTTAATTATCTTTTATCGGTGGAATTCTAGCAACAAAATGCCCTTTGATTGCCTGGGGCCATTCTCTATATGGAACTTGGCCGTTAGTGCTATTGGCATGCAAATTTGCATATAATATAATTGCTTCTGCATCTTCACTTGTTGGTTTAAAATTTCCTAAAACGTAACTTAATTTTTTATTATCCTGAATGGTCACATTGCAACCGTGATCACATCCCATTAAACAAGAATGTCTTCTGGTAATAACTTTTTCTTCAGTCACTGAAGATTTCTCTATCAACTGCGCTAATTCAAAACCGTCAGATTCCTTTAATCCTTTTTCTTTCCAATCTTCTCGTTTGCAGGTTTCACAAATGGTTATGATGGTTGGCATGTTGCTTCCTTATTGAGCTAGCGTATTAATGAGTAAATTATATTTTATGTAATAATTATTATTTTTTGCTTAAGATCTTTTATGGGGTTCATTAAAGTTTATTATTGGATTAATGGGGATAATTTGATGAGGGTTTATGGAGGCGTGGCTGTAATAATAATGACGAATTGCATGATTTAGGTGTACAGTCTTGCTTATGCCAAAAGTTTGATACAAATCACGAGTATAAGCCCATAAGTTTTTATAATCTATTAATCTTTTACGATTGCACTTAAAATGAAAATGATAAACTGAATCAAATCTAGCTAATGTTGGAAAAAGCCTCCAATCAGCCTCTGTAACCCTGTCACCTAACAGAAAACGATTATTTGATAGGATTTCCTCTAGCCACTCCATTGTGTCAAATAATTTTGTAACAGCTTCATCATATGAGCTTTGGGAGGTTGCAAACCCAGCTCTGTAAACACCATTGTTTAATGTCTCATAAATTCTTTTATTAATTGGTTCTATTTCTTTTTGGAGGTTTTTTGGCCAGAAATCTTCAGTATTTCCAGTAATTTTGTCAAAGGAAGAATTAAAAATCCTAATTATATCAGCACTTTCATTTGATACTATTTTTTTAGATTTTTTGTCTAAGAGAATGGGTACTGTTACACGACAAGTTATATTGTTGTTAGCTTGAGTGTAGATTTCACTTAAAAACTCTTTTCCATAAAGGCTATCGCCTGTGGTATCAGAAAATTTTGTATCGAATGCCCACCCATTTTCAAGCATTTCTGGGTGTACTACATCAACACTAATATGATCTTCTAGGTTTTTTAAAACTCTGAAGATTAAGGTTCGATGGGCCCATGGGCAGGCATGTGAAATGTATAGGTGGTATCGTCCTGATTCAGGTAAAAATTCTGCACCTTCCTCTTCAGAAATCCAGTCTCTAAAAACAGAATTCTCTCGTTTATAAGTGCCATCTACCTTATTGGGCCTTATTTCATCAACTTTCCATATGCCATCAATTAACTGCCCCATTATTTGCACCTAAAATGTTCCTGTTAGATACCTATTACATCAGATAACAAATTTATAAAGGTAAAAAGCTATTTCAGCATTATTGTACGACTATAAAGAAAAATGACGTACTAATTTTTAATTACTAATTGTGTAAGTTAAGAAGTTTCATTATACGCGACTAGTGACGAGCCAAACTGGCCGGAAAGGTGTGCTTTAGTGAAATTTACCCAATTCGGGAATTAGCTAATGCTTCGTCAGTGATTATTGCACACTTTTCATTATTGAAAAAAGGGAGCGTAAAGATGCGTTTAGCTTTAATAGTGTTATTTTGGTTTACTTTGTTTGGAAAAGCTTTTGCTCATATTGGACACTTTGGCCAAATAGCTGATCATGGACATACAGCAGCGGGTATCGCGATTGGTTTGGCTGGAGCGATAGCCTTGATAAAAATTCTAAAGGATCGTCAAAAAAATTCTGAAGAATTAGAAGAAGATGAAATTCAGGAGGTATGAGGTTTGAAAAAGGGTATAATGATATGTGGACATGGAAGTAGATCAAAAAATGCAGAGCAAGAATTTGGATTGCTAGCAAAAGGACTGAAGAATAAGTTTCCAGAAACACCTGTTGAATACGGATTTTTGGAGTATTCGGCTCCAAATATACATATGGGTCTGGACGCTTTAAGGGAAAATGGCGTTGAGCACATTATCGCCGTTCCAGGGATGTTATTTGCAGCAACACACGCTAAGAATGATATTCCATCAGTTCTTCTTACGTATCAGAAAAAATATCCTAAATTGAAAGTAAGTTATGGTAGAGAACTCGCGCTTCATCCAGAAATGATCTCCGCTTTTGAAACCAGAATATTAGAAAGTTTAGGTTTGGATCATGTGCATGATGGAGACCTATATGACACAATGTTGGTTGTCGTGGGAAGAGGAACGTCTGATACATATGCAAATGCAGAAGCTGCAAAGCTAACAAGAATAGTTACAGAAAACTTAGGTTTTGGGTGGTCTGAGACAGTATATTCTGGAGTAACTTTTCCTTCTGTTGGGCAGGGTTTGGAAATAGCTTCAAGACTAGGTTATCAAAAAATAGTTGTTGCACCTTATTTTTTATTCACAGGAAAGTTAATAGATAGAATTTATAACTATGTTGATAGAGTAAGTGCAACTCTTCCAAATGTAACATTTTATAAGGCGCATTATTTGGCTGATCAAGATCACGTCATCAATACTTTTGTTGACAGAATTTATGAGGCTGAAAATGGTGAATTGGAGCAAAATTTTGATCTAATGGCATCCTTTAAGAAACGACTTGATTTGGGAGAGGTTGATATTCATCATCATCATGCTGAATTTAAACCTATTACAGACCCAGAAGACGAAGAGACTTTGGACTCCCATAGTCACGACCATGACCATAGTCACGACCATGACCATACCCATGACCATGGCCACAGTCATGGCGTGTATAAACATATATCTCATCCAAATGGTCCAAGAACAATGATTGATCAAGGTGTTTGTTGTTGTTTTATGAGCCAGTTTCCAGATCATGTTATTGAGGAAGAACGTTTGATCATTCAAGCAAAGACGGGGTTATAATTATGACTATCTTTAGAAACTGCCATGAGTACCTTTAATAGTTATTTAGCTGTCGATTGGTCTGCAAATAGTAGCCCAAAAGTAGGTAGCGATAGTGTATGGATTGCTTGGTTGTCACAGACTAAAGATGTTAAATTATTCAATCCTAGAACTCGGATTGAAGCACTCGATATTATTAAGAATTTACTAGCGGATTCAGATGGGCGAGTTTTAGCGGGGTTTGATTTCCCTTTTGGTTACCCAAAGGCATTTTTTGATTCTGTTGGATTTCGTAATTGGTCAGAACTTTGGAAAAAGCTTTCTGAAAGAGTGGAAGATAGTGCGAGTAATAGGAATAATAGATTTGAAGTAGCAAACTATTTTAATTCGTTATTCAAAAATGATGGTCCATTTTGGGGTCATCCAATGCCAAATGATGGAAGATATGTAAATCTCCCTTTTAAAAAACCAATTGGGTATGGAATTGCGTTACCAAACGAAAAAAGGTCGATTGAGAATTTGATAAAATCTGCTAAATCTGTTTGGCAATTGAACGGAGCAGGATCTGTTGGTGGTCAATCATTATTAGGAATTCCCGCGCTAGAAGATTTAAGAAAATTTGTCTCAACCTCTATTTGGCCATTTGAATCTTGCTCTTCTAAAGTAGTATTGGCTGAGATATATCCATCTATGTACATTATCGAGAACACAGAGATAATAAAAGATGCGAACCAAGTAAAAACTGTTGTTAAAAAATTTAAGGAGTTGGATTCTAGTGGTGATCTAGAGACAATTATGAATGTAACAAATAAGCTAGGAGGTCCGGTATGTACTCACGAAGGTTGGATATTAGGAGCAATGGCTTAAATGGTAAGCGAAAAATCAAAAATTAGAAGAAAATTAAAGTATGAGCATGATCCTGGTAAAATATACTCCAGTAGTTTTTCCATAGTAAAACGAGAAGCAAAAATAGAAAGGTTTGACTCGTCATTACATGCCTTGATCACTAGAATCGTACATTCTTGTGGAATGATAGAAGTAGCAGATCGTTTGTCTTTTTCGAAGAATATAGCCCTTAAGGGCGCGGAAGCTTTAAGAAATGGTTCAACTATAATCTGTGACTGTCAAATGGTTGCTTCTGGTATTATTAGGCGTAATTTACCAGTTGATAATGATATTTTAGTTACTCTTAATGACCCAACGGTTCCAGAAAAAGCAAAATTACTTAATAATACAAGAAGCGCAGCAGCAGTTGAACTATGGGAGCCGTTTATTGAAAATTCTATTGTGGTAATTGGTAATGCGCCCACGGCTCTTTTTCATCTTTTAGAATTGTTGGACTTAGGATTCCCAAAGCCTTCATGCATTATTGGATTTCCAGTTGGGTTTGTTGGTGCTGCTGAAAGTAAAGCTGAGCTAGCTAATGATTCAAGAGAATGTGAATATGTCACTTTGCGAGGACGAAGAGGTGGATCAGCCATGGCTGCGGCAGCTGTTAATGCTTTGGCAGCTGGATTGCTGGAGGAGGTTAAGTGAAGAAGTGGCTAAACGTTATCGGGATTGGTGAGGATGGTATACATGGATTAAAGAACGCTACAAAATTTATTCTTGAATCTGCTGACGTGATTATTGGTGGGAAGAGACATCATGAGATTACTTCAGAATTAGAAGTAGAAAGAGTCTTTTGGCCAAAACCATTTGAGTTGATATACGATAAAATAAAAAGTTATCGCGGTAGAAAAGTAGTAATTCTGGTTACGGGTGATCCTTTGTGGTTTTCAATTGGAGTAAAAATTGGAACATTATTCGAAAGTAACGAAATAACTTTTTACCCCCATGTTAGTGCGTTTCAAGAGGCTGCAGCTAGAATGGCGTGGTCATTATCGGATGTAGAGACTTTAACTGTACACGGAAGACCTGTTGAAAAAATAATTCCATTTTTGCAACCAAATCAGAAACTGCTAATACTTACATCTGGAAAAGACTGTCCAAAAAGAATTGCTGATTTATTGAATTTAAAAAACTTTGGTAATAGTAAAATTACAGTTTTTTCTTCAATGGAGGGAAAAGATGAAAAGTCTTTTTATGCAAAAGCTAAGTATTGGACTGCAACAACCCCATCATTAAATACGCTGGCAGTAGAGTGTATACCTGATGAGGGTACGGAATTTATAACAAGAACCCCAGGATTGCCAGATTCTGTTTTTCAAAGTGACGGTACTATGACAAAACAAGAGGTTAGGGCTATCACTATCGCCAAACTTAAACCTACCCGTAACGCTTTGCTCTGGGACGTTGGTTGTGGATGTGGAACAATTTCTATTGAATGGATGCGCGCCGCTTTAAATTCAAACGCTATTAGCATTGATTTGAGATCTGATCGGTGTGATTTAACAGCAATTAATGCAATGAATTTGGGAGTCCCTGATTTAGAAGTAATTAAGGGTGATGCGCCTGCTGCACTTGTTGGTTTAAAGCAGCCTGATGCAATTTTTATTGGAGGCGGGTTTACGAGAGAAACTTTTGAATTCTGTTGGTCAGAATTAAAATCATTGGGGAGAATAGTTGTAAATGTTGTTACTCTCGAAAGTGAGAATCTTTTGTTAGACATGCACAAAATTTATGGTGGAGAGTTAATAAAAATAACAATTAATAGAGCCTTAGATATTGGAAATTCTGCAGTATGGAAGCCTTTTATGCCAATAACACAATGGAGCTTGGAAAAAAAATGAGTGGGATTTTGTATGGCATTGGGGTTGGACCAGGTGATCCTGAATTGATAACATTAAAATCACTGCGTTTGATTGAAAGTGCAGAAATAATAGCATATCCAAAACTAGAAGGAAGTGAAAGCTTTGCTCGTAAAATTGTTGAGTGTTTTATTGAGTCTACTAAAACAGAAATTGCTATTGAAATACCAATGTCTGAAAAAAGGCTACCTGCACAAAAAGCTTATGATGCTGCAGCAAAAAAGATATCTAAGTATTTAAAAGATAATAAAGATGTTGTTGTTCTATGTGAAGGTGATCCATTTTTCTACGGTTCTTTTATGTATCTTCATTCTAGACTTTCTGACCATTATCAAACTGAGATTATTCCTGGAGTATCCAGTTTGACTACATGTGCGGCCGTAACTAATCGACCATTAACAGCCAGAAATGAAGTACTTGTTGTGCTTCCAGGTCCGTTAGAGGAAAAAGAGTTAAAAAGAAGACTATCTGACTCCAACTCAGCAGCAATAATGAAAGTAGGCCGCCATTTAAAAAAAATAAGGCGAGTGATCGATGAGTTGGGATTGACAGAATTTGCATATTACGTCGAAAGAGCTTCATTAAAAGAGCAAAAGGTTTTGGCCTTGGTAGACGCTCCTGAAAACGCGCCTTACTTTTCGATGATATTAGTTGCAAAAGGAGAAGATCCTTGGCTGTAAAAGTTATTGTGTTGGCTCTTTCAAAATCAGGAGAGACTACAGCACGAAATCTTGCGAAAAAATTAAATGTGCCTTTTCATGGTAGAATTGAGCGAGTTTCCAATGCTGACGTTTACTTTAGTAATTCTTTAGAGCACATCAGAGATTTATTCCTGGCTCGCAACACTGTTATTGGTGTATGTGCAAGTGGGATACTTATTCGAGCTGTAGCACCTTTTCTTTCTGACAAAAAACTTGATCCCGCAATTATTTCGGTAGCGGAAGATGGTTCGGTAGTTGTGCCATTACTTGGCGGCCATTATGGAGCTAACAGATTAGCAAAGGAAATTTCAAATATTTTAGGGGGTTTAGCAGCAGTTACGACTGCTGGAGATATTGCACTTGGAGTTGCTTTAGATGAACCACCAGTTGGTTATCATTTGCAAAATAGATCAGATGCGAAGAGAGTCATGATGAAACTCCTATCTGGAGCAAAATCAAAAATTCTAGGACCGAATATCTTTGATTTGAAAAGTGATGAAGAAGGAGAGGTTGTAATTGAGGTTACTCCAAACATTACACCTAAATCAGAGGCACATTTAATTTATAATCCAAAAAATTGTGTTGTTGGATTAGGCTGTGCGAGAAATACAGACCCAGAAGAATTATGGAAGCTTGTTGAAAGTACCCTAATAAAACAAAATTTGGCAAAAGGGTGTATTGCGGCAGTAGCTTCAATTGATTTGAAGGCAGATGAGGTGGCAATAAATGAGGTTGCTAAAAAACTTAATGTTCCTTTTTTAATTTTCAGTGCTGAAGAACTGGAAAAGGAAAGTTACAGATTGATAAATCCTTCAAAGTTAGTTTTTGATGAAGTTGGCTGTCATGGTGTTTCTGAAGGAGCAGCTCTGGCATGCTGTGGGAAAAAAGGAGAATTATTAGTTCCCAAAACAAAAACAAGAAATGCTACTCTTGCGATTGCAAAAACTGGAGCCCCATTGAGTAAGTTGTTTGGCCGAAGTCGAGGAAGGTTAGCAATAGTCGGTATAGGTCCGGGTCAATCAAGCTGGCGCACACCCGAAGCTACTCAGCTTATTACTGATTCTGAAGAGTTAGTTGGTTATAGCCTTTACTTGGATTTGTTGGGCCCGTTGGCCTTTGGGAAGGATAGAGCAGATTTTCCACTTGGGGGTGAAGAGGATCGCTGTAGATATGCTTTGGAACAAGCTGGAACTGGGAAAAATGTTTCGTTAATTTGCTCTGGAGATGCGGGAATTTACGCGATGGGTGCTCTTGTGTTTGAGTTACTTGATCGACCACAAAAGAATTTTGGAGTTTCAGATGCTGCGCGACGAGTACAAATTGTATGTACACCTGGTGTATCAGCACTTCAGGGAGCTGCGGCGAGAGCGGGTGCTCCACTAGGACATGATTTCTGCGCAATCTCCTTGTCTGATCTTCTAACGCCCAGAGAAGATATAATTAGGAGAATTGAAGCTGCTAGTTGTGGTGATTTTGTTATAGCATTTTACAACCCAGTGTCATTAAATAGGCGAACTTTGCTTGATGAAGCTAGAGAAAAGTTATTAAAGCACAGGCCTGAAAATACACCTGTTTTATTAGCAAAAAATTTAGGAAGAGAAAATGAGTCTATCTTGTATCGTAGTTTAAATGACTTCAGTATTGATGAGGTGGATATGTTAACTGTGGTAATTATAGGTTCGTCAAATTCAAAAATTGTTGAATTAGGTGGTGGATCTAAAATGTATACACCGCGCGGTTATTCTAGAAAATTGGATGGCGATTTGGCATGATTGATTATGCCTCCAACCATATAATAAATAAATTAAGCTCAAAAAGTGTGACGAATAATTTGATGTCATATAAAGAGTTAGTAACTTTTTCAAAGGCGCGCAATGAACGCAAAATGCGAGATAGCGAAGTTGGCAAGGTTTTACCTACATTTGAGAAATTCAAATTAGATTTAAATAAAGCAGAAATAACGTGGACTAAAGATTATGACGTAAACATTTCTGCCAAATGCCAAATTGTTGGTACCAGGACAATTAATGGACAATTTATGTGGGCCTGGGGTCACCCTTCAGTACCGGAAAAATCATGTATTGCAGCACAAAAAGTTCAACTTTTTTCTAATCAACAAAAATTAATTGAGCTTATGGAGCGGAAGGTAATGATCCCATTAGCAACAGCAGAAGATTTTTCCAACATTACTGCTTTTTTAGATAATGCTGATGGAACATGGGTGGGAGATTATGGAGAAGGTAAAGTATATATAGTGTATTACGAAGGTGTAAAAGTGGATAAAAAATGACTGTTTATTTTATTGGTGCAGGGCCAGGTGATCCTGACTTAATCACATTAAAAGGTTATAAAAAAATACGAGAGTGTGAGGTCTGTCTTTATGCCGGTTCATTAGTCCCGCAAGAAGTTGTTGAAGCTGTAAAGCCGGGAACAGTGGTTATGGATACGGCGGCAATGACATTGGATCAAACACATAGCACAATTGAAAAAGCTCATATGGATGGACTTGATATCGCTAGAGTTCATTCTGGGGATCCATCTTTGTATGGAGCAATAGCAGAACAAATACGAAAATTAATTAAAGTTGAAATACCATTTGAAATTATTCCAGGTGTACCAGCCTATGCAGCAATGGCCGCTGCAATGAAACAAGAATTGACTATTCCAGAAGTCGCTCAGTCAATAGTTCTTACCAGGACTTCTATGAAATCAACTGGAATGCCTGAAAATGAAACAATTGAGAATTTTGCAAAAACTGGAACGACTCTAGCAATCCATCTTTCAATTAGGAATATGCGTAAATTAGAGCGGGAATTAATACCATATTATGGAAATGAGTGCCCGGTAGTGGTAGGGTATCGATTAACATGGCCAGATGAATTGATCATTAGGGGTACTTTGTCAAATATAAGAAAGAAGGTTCGTACTGCTAAAATTACACGAACAGCCTTGATTATGGTTGGGCCTGCATTGGCAGAAAATATATCATTTAACGATAGTGCTCTTTATGATCCAAAAAAACCACATGTATTGCGTTCGGTAGAAGGTGTAGAGCTTGATGAGCCGAATAATACTTAAAAATAAATTATTTATTTAATATTTTACTTGATTTTAATTTTTTTAAGTGTGCAAATCTAGTTAGGGGATGTTTAATGATTTATGATTTGCCAAAAGAAGTTATGGATGGCCTAAAAAAAGCAAGGCGAGAAGACTTTTCTAAGAAAAATAGATTAAGAATAATGATTGAGGGGACCGCCTTTCCAATTTTACGGTATTGGGAGACAGGGTTTGCATTAGATGCAAAGGTTGCGCCTGCATTAAGAGGTTTAATAGATATTTATAACGGTTCGAACCACATGGCTCAATGCCTTATCATTTTGTCTTCTGTTAAAGGTGATGAACGAATTTTTGAATTCAAGAGAAATACTCAAGCAGTAGATAAAGTGCCTATAGATTTTGAGCGGCAAAAAAACAGCCCGGTTGCTCTGCTTCAATAAGTTCTGTGTAATTTAGCCCGAATATCTTTTATTATTTCATCCTCTAATATGATAATTTATTCGAATTAAATCATTATTTTTTTCTTTTTAGTAGAATATAATACTAAAATTAATAAAAATTTAGTAAATATTCATAGGACTTTGTTTTTAAAATTTGTTATCTATTTAACAAACGTTGGAATTTAAGGAGATTGAAAATGATTAAAACCCCATATTTATTATTCTTAGGCGATGCGCCAGATGCCTTAGCTGCAAAGGTAGCGCAGGGTATCAAAGATTGGAGACCAGACGCCAGTGTCGGACAGCTACGGATGTCAGGATGTAATGCAGATATGGGATTACCTGAGATGTCTTTAGAGGAAGCTAAGAAGGCTGGTGCAAAGACATTAGTTATTGGTGTGGCAAATAGAGGTGGAATTATATCTGAAGCTTGGAAAGAAGTTTTAATTAAAGCTCTTGACTCTGGATTTGATATAGCAAGTGGTTTGCATAATTTATTGCGAGATGAGCCTGACTTAGTTTCTGCTGCCGAAAAAAATGAATGTAAGCTACATGATGTTCGTGTGCCAACCGTAGATTATCCAATTGCAAATGGTAAAAACAGATCGGGAAAGCGTTGTTTGGCTGTTGGAACTGATTGTTCTGTTGGAAAAATGTACACTGCTTTAGCAATGGACAAGGAGATGCATCGAAGAGGATTAAAGTCTACATTCCGTGCGACTGGTCAAACTGGCATTCTTATAACAGGGAATGGGGTTCCATTAGATGCTGTTATTGCTGATTTTATGGCTGGATCTGTTGAATACCTCACTCCAAATAATGATGAAGATCACTGGGATATGATAGAAGGCCAAGGATCGCTCTATCACGTTTCTTATTCTGGTGTAACGATGGCATTAGTCCATGGAGGTCAACCTGATGCTCTAATTTTATGCCATGAACCAACTCGAGAACATATGCGAGGATTACCAGAATACCAACAACCTTCTTTAAAGGAATTAAAAGAAGTGGCTTTAACAGTGGCACTTGTAGCAAATCCTAAATGCAAAGTGGTAGGGATCTCTGTGAATACTCAGCATATGTCTGAAGAAAATGCGATTGCGTACCTTAAATCTTTAGAGCAGGAGTTTAATTTGCCTGCTGTTGATCCCTTCAGACATGGTGCAGGTCTATTATGTGATGCATTAGAAAGAATATAATCAATTTTATTTCATATGTTTTTGATTAAGAAAGAGGGAAGTAACCATGTCAATCAAGGTTAGTTTTGATATTTTTAAACTTGCACAGGTTTTCACAATTTCAAGGGGCTCTCGAACTGAAGCTGAAGTCTTAACTGTGAAAATCACAAAAAATGGTGTTACTGGTTGGGGTGAATGTGTTCCCTATGCCAGATATAATGAAACACTTCAAAGTGTTGAGAAACAAATAAATGACTTATCTGCAGAAGTAGATAGAACTAGCTTGTTGGACGAGCTGCCAGCTGGTGCAGCTCGAAATGCAGTAGATTGTGCATTATGGGACCTTGAATCGAAATTAAAAAATAAGAGAGTTTGGCAGCTATTAGGCCTTAAAAACCCAGAGCCTCAAATAACAGCGTTTACATTGTCTTTGGGATCACCCGAAAATATGTATAAGCAAGCTAGTGAAAACGCTTACCGGCCATTGCTTAAAACTAAGTTGGGTGGTGGAGAGGAAGATGTTGCGCGTATTGAAAAGGTTCGACTAGGTGCTCCTAATGCACGCATAATTGTGGATGCAAATGAGGGTTGGTCTCCAGAGCTATACAAGGAATTAGCGCCCGTGTTGTTAAGATTAGGTGTTGAGATGGTAGAGCAACCATTTCCATCTGAAAAAGATGAGGCACTTTTAGAAATTGAAAGAGTTTTACCAGTTTGTGCTGACGAAAGTTGTCATGATAGACAAAGTTTGGAAGCAATTTCCGGAAAATACGATATTATTAATATAAAGTTGGATAAAACTGGTGGGTTAACAGAGGCAATCGCACTTAGATCAGAAGCTCAAAAAGCAGGTTATAAGATTATGGTAGGCTGTATGGTGGGTTCGTCATTAGCTATGGCGCCAGCTACACTGATCGCACAAGGAGTTGATTTTGTTGATTTAGATGGACCGTTGTTACTGGCAGAAGATCGTCTGAATCCATTAAAATATGATGAGAATGGGGTTCACCCGCCAATAATGAAACTTTGGGGTTAGGAGTTAATATGAGTCGAATAGTTTATGTAAATGGAGAATATGTTTCTGAAGAAAGCGCAGTAATATCAGTTTTTGATCGTGGATTCCTAATGGCAGATGCTGTGTATGAGGTTACATCTGTTTTAGATGGAAAACTTTTAGAATTTGATGGTCATTTGAAACGATTGAAAAGGTCACTTTCAGAATTAGATATGCAAGAACCTGACGCAATTAATGATTTACTCGAGATTCATAGAACCTTAGTGCGAGACAATCAAGTTGATCAGGGTGGAGTTTATCTACAAGTAACGCGAGGTGTCGCTGACAGGGATTTTTTATACCCAGAAAATGTTAAATCTACGTTAGTTATGTTCACACAATCAAAAGATATTTTGGGCTCTAAATTAGTTGAAAAGGGTATGAAGGTAATCTCAATAGATGATTTGCGCTGGGGACGTAGGGACATAAAAACGGTCCAGTTATTATATCCATCAATGGGCAAAATGATGGCTAAGTCTGCTAAGTGTGATGATGCTTGGATGGTCGAAGATGGTTTTGTTACTGAGGGAACATCAAATAATGCCTATATAGTTGTTGATAACAAAATTATAACCCGGGAGTTATCTAATGATATATTGCATGGAATTACACGAAACTCGGTTTTACGTTATGCTGAAGAGGCTCAAATGGAAATTGAAGAAAGGCCATTTTCAGTAAAAGAAGTGTTGGCTGCTGATGAGGCTTTTATTACATCTGCATCGACATTCGTGATGCCAGTCGTTGAGATAGATGGTGAGCCAATTGGAGAAGGCAGACCTGGCAGAGTATCAAGACGACTAAGAGAAATTTACATAGAAGAGAGCCGAAAAAGGGCAATTTAAACCTGATGGATGTTTTGGTTATTGGAGCGGGTCCTGCGGGACTAATGGCTGCAGAGGTTTTGGCTTCAAGAGGCCGGCAAGTTACTATTTTTGATTCAAAGCCATCCTTTGGCCGTAAGTTTCTAATGGCAGGTAAATCAGGTCTAAATATAACAAAAGAAGAATCTTTTAATGACTTTATGGCTAATTTTAAGGACGATAGGGAAAAACTTGAGCCAATATTACAGACCTTTGGACCTGAAAAAATAAAAGATTGGGTTCTAGGCTTAGGTCAGGAAATTTTTGTTGGTTCTACGGGTAGAGTTTTTCCTAAATCAATGAAAGCATCACCTTTACTTAGGGCTTGGTTGCAAAGACTTAACGAATTTGGAGTAAAATTTGAAACTAATCATAAATTTATTGATTGGAAGGATCATTTTGTTTTTGATACAGGAACTGGCATAAAATCGTTTAAACCAAAAACTGTAATTTTAGCACTTGGAGGTTCAAGTTGGGCTAAGTTGGGCTCAGATGGAAAATGGGACAAAATACTTAAATCAAAAGATATTGACCTAAACCAATTTAAACCAGCTAATGTTGGTGTTCAAATAAAGTGGTCAAAATTTATGAATAAATATTTTGGTGAACCATTAAAGAATATAAAGATTTCTTCAGGAAAGTTAACTAGCAGGGGTGAAGCATTAATTACTAAAAGTGGGTTAGAAGGAGGTGGGGTTTACGAGGTCAGTACTGCTCTAAGAGAGGGTGGTTATTTTGAAATAGATTTGTTTCCAGACTTTGGTGTAAAATATATTTCAAATTTATTATCAAAACCGCGACAAAAAAATAGTATTGGAAATCATTTAAGAAAAACCTTAAACCTAAATGGCGCAAGGATGGCTTTTGTTAATGAGACACTACATCCAATACAATCAGACTCGAATAAACTTGCGCACTCACTCAAAAATTTGAAAGTTAATTATTTAGCAGCGCAGCCAATTGACCAAGCTATTTCAACATCAGGAGGTGTAGCCTTCAGTGCTTTGGACAATAAGTTAATGTTAAGAAAAGCGCCACAAGTATTTTGCGTTGGTGAAATGCTTGATTGGGACGCACCAACTGGAGGTTATTTGCTGACTGCTTGTATTTCGACTGGTTACTGGGTTGGATTGAATGCCTAGAAATTAAATTATTGCTATACAACCACTTTCTAAATTGTCTAATTTCCAACTGCCAATTTGGACACGTATTAACCGTAACGTTGGGTGACCAACTGATGCAGTCATTCGCCTAACTTGGCGATTTCTACCTTCCATGATGATAATCTCCAACCATTCGACAGGAATTTTTTTTCTCTCTCTAATTGGAGGTGTACGAGGCCACAATCCTTGCGGTATGATTCTTCTGGCTTGCGCTTTTAAGGTAATACCATCCTTTAGATGTACCCCTTGTCTCAATTTTTCCAAATTTGCCTTACTAATTTTTCCTTCAATTTGAACCCAATAGGTTTTAGCTACTTTGTATTTAGGGTCACTTATTTTGGATTGAAGTAGTCCTTCGTCTGTTAAGATCAATAATCCTTCACTATCTTTGTCTAGACGACCGGCTGGGTAAATATTTGGGATGTTGATATAATCAGATAAGTTCTCTCTAGTATTAAATTGTTTTTCCTTGTCTGTAAATTGAGATAAGACGTTAAATGGTTTGTTAAACAAAACAATCATGACCAAATAAATATACTAAAGATTAATAAATTTCCATTAATTTAACTATTTTTACTTGTATTTTTTATCAAATTTTGGCAAAAGGTCGATATTCTCAGGGCGGGGTGTAATTCCCCACCGGCGGTAAACAATTTTTGTAAGCCCGCGAGCGCTTTGGTACTGCCAAGGGTCAGCAGATCTGGTTAAAATCCAGAGCCGACGGTTAAAGTCCGGATGAAAGAGAATGGTAAGGCTAAGCTAGTATGCTTTTCCGGACTGTTATCGCCTTGGGTGACGTGTCTTTTTAGGAAAGGAAATACTATGACACACACCCGATATGCTTTTATAAAGGCAAAATGGCATCCAAATATTGTTGACCGTTCTTTGGAAGGTTTTTTGGAAGTCATATCGAAAGATCTTGTTGATGTTTATGATGTTCCTGGTGCACTAGAAATGCCTCTAATGGCAAAATCACTGGCTGAAACTGGAAAGTACTCTGTGATAGCTGCAGCTGCATTTGTTGTAGATGGAGGAATATATCGTCATGATTTTGTTGCTCAAGCAGTTGTTGATGGATTAGTGCAAGCTGGTATGGAAACCAATATTCCAGTTTTGTCTATCTCGTTAACCCCACATCAATATCAAGAGACAGAATTTCATGATAGAATTTTTCAGGAACACTTTAAGGAAAAAGGTCGTGAGGCAGCTAATGCTGCGCTTGGTATAATAGAAGCTCGTTCAAAAATTTAGATAAGGTCTTCATTATATAAAATTTAAAAACCATATAAAGGTTAAGCTTTAATAAAAATCAGTGTAATCTAGCAATCAATTTTGTTAAAGAAATTATTAATAGAATTGTAAGTCCATGCTAAAAGTCGGTCATTGAATGAAACATATTAAACGTTCACTTATGTTATGGTGTTATTTTCAGCTTATGAAGCGAGCAGATAGATTTATTAAACGCCGACTTAAGAAGAGACTTTTAGCAGGCAAAGAGGATCCTAACAGATTAGATGAAAGGTTTGGGAAGTCCTTAGTTGATCGGCCAAACGGCCATTTGATTTGGTTTCATGCTGCTAGTGTAGGGGAGTCCCTATCTTTAGTTGAACTAATCAAACGGGTTTCTTTTTCACAACCAGATTACAATTTTTTAATCACAACTGGAACAACAACATCAGCAAAATTAATTGTGTCTCGATTGCCAGATAAGGCAATTCACCAATATATTCCAGTGGACACTCCAAAAGGGGTCATAAGCTTTTTGGATAAATGGAGACCAAATCTAGCTATTTGGACTGAAAGTGAATTCTGGCCAAATCTTATTATTGAAACTTCAAAAAGAGAAATTCCCATGCTTTTAATAAATGCAAGAATTTCAGAAAAGTCTTATCGGCGATGGAGATTGTTTAGAAAGTCTTTAAAGGTTTTATTAGATCAGTTCACTTATTCTCTCATCCAAGATGAAAAAACTATAAAATATTTTTCTAAACTTGGCATTCCAGAAAATAAATTTGAGTTAACCGGCACGTTAAAGGAAGGATCGGCAGCTCTTCCATATTGTGAGATCCAACAAGAGGAAATATCAAAGCAAATCTCAAATAGACCAGTGTGGCTTGCAGCATCGACACATGATGGAGAAGAAACATTAATTGCCAACGCTCATAGACATGCATCTAAGGCATCTCAAGGCCTTTTATTAATCATTGTGCCAAGACATCCTGAAAGAGGTTTACACATCGCATCTTTCTTAAAGAAACAAAATTTTAGAGTGAGAATAAGATCGGAGAAGGAAAATATTTTATCTGATACGCAAATTTATATTGCGGATACCTTGGGGGAATTGGGTATTTGGTATCGAATTGCCTCAGTTTCATTTGTTGGCGGTTCATTGGTACCAGTGGGTGGGCACAATCCTTATGAACCGGCTGCTTTAGGGTCAGCAATTTTACATGGCCCATACGTAGAAAATTTTAAAGAGATTTATAAAAGATTAAATACTGCTGATGCTGCTATTAAAATCGAAGACGAAGTTGAATTAGGGATTAAATTAATTGACACACTATCACCTGAGAATGCTGCAAAGTTGGCACATTCAGCTTGGGAGGTATCATCAAAAGGTGCGGAGATTACTGATAAAGCAATGAACTTAATTCATGAGAATTTATCGTTGAAGGATTAACAATGCGTGCTCCAAGATTTTGGAAAGATCATAGAAATAAATTTAATCTGATATCTAAAGTATTGGAACCAATTTCATGGATTTGGATTATTTTGACTAGAATAAGAATTAATAGGGTCAAGCAGAAAGCCAGTGTTCCAACAATTTGTGTGGGCAATATTAACCTTGGGGGTGTAGGCAAAACTCCTACAGTGATTGCTATAGCAGAAAAATTAAAAGCAATGGGTCATAAGCCCCATATTGTTTCAAGAGGGTATGGGGGAAAATTAAAGGGGCCAGTATTAGTATCTGAAAAATATAATTCAGAGCAGGTCGGAGATGAACCTTTATTACTTTCAATGGTTGCGCCTACCTGGGTCTCAAAAGATCGTATGACGGGCTCAAGGGCGGCGATTGAAAATGGTTGTGATGTTATTATTCTGGATGACGGTTTTCAAAATGGATCTTTGTTTAAAGATCTTTCTATAATAGTTGTTGATGCCAAGCTTGGTTTTGGAAATGAAAAAGTATTTCCAGCTGGACCATTAAGAGAGCCACTTGTTGATGCTTTTGAAAGAGCTGATCTAATGATACTAATTGGTAGAGATAGTGATAAAAAATGTTTCTGCAAATTATATGAACCATTGAGCATTCCTATCTGCAAAGCACACGTGGAACCAATTAAGATGGGAATCGATTGGAAAGGTATGAAGGTTTTGGCATTTGCTGGTATTGGTTACCCAGAAAAGTTTTTTGGAACCTTACGGGAGCTTGGAGCAATTATTGTCAAAGAGGTATCTTTGCCTGATCATGGTAAGTTAACGAGTAAATTGATACGAAGATTAGAAATAGATGCAAAAAAACTTAATGCTGTATTAGTAACGACAGAAAAAGATGCTGTACGTTTACCAATTGGATTTAATAAAGAGATTTTGACGCTTCCAATACGTTTAATTATTGATGATTTTGAAATAATTGATCAAAAATTTGAAAAAATACTTTAGGTATTTTTATAGCACTTAGAAAATTAGTGTAAGTAAAATTTAGATGGTTAACTTTTTAACTTAAAGCTACTCGTACTGGTAATTCTTTTATGCCACTTACGAAATTAGATCTTAAATATTTTTGTGGCCCAACCTGTTGGATAGATTTTATTCTTTTTGATAATTCTTGGAACAAGCATCGAATTTCTAATCTTGCCAACCAGATTCCTAGGCAAATGTGTGGCCCTCCTTGTCCAAAGGCTTGATGCTTATTTGGTTTGCGATAGAGGTCTAATTTAAATGGGTTGGTAAATTCATTTGAATCTCTATTTCCAGATGCAAACCAATATAAAACTTTGTCTCCCTTCTTTATAATTTTGTTATGAATTGAAAAATCTTTGGTAGCAGTCCTTCTGAAATAATTTACTGGACTAGCCCAACGAACTATTTCATCTGGTGCAGTTTCCCAAACTGTTGGCTCATTCTTCATTTGCTTCAATAATTCTGGTTGATGGCATAAAGCATGAATACCTGCAGCTATAGAATATCTGGTCGTGTCATTTCCGGCCGCAACTAATTGACAAAAAAAGTTTTTAAATTCTGTTTCTGATAATTTTGAACCATCAACTGCAGGCTGCATAACCATATGTAAAATGCTGTTTGTATTATCAGTTTTTAATCTTTTTTCCATCAATGTTTCTGCATACTCGTAAAGCTCTGCACCAGCTGGCGAATTATGGGGCATTAAACGAAATTCATTAGTATTCAATTTATCCAGCACATGATCTGTAAAGTCAGGATCAGTGTTTGCAATTAAAGCGTCACCTTTTTCAACTAACCATGGTAAGTCTTCCTCAGGCAACCCAAGTATACGACCTAACATTCGCATTGGTAATTCGCGTGCAATGTGCTTTGTTGCGTCAAAATCAATCATTGGTAATGTATTATCTAGAATTTCGGAGCATAAACTACGGATTTTCTCTTCAAACTCAATTATTACTGGCCCCGAAAATGCCTTTGCAACTTTCATTCTAGAGTTTCTATGGCCAGTTCCATCAATTTCTTGAAATGTGCGTCGCGCCAGATATTCCTCGTGGGTCTGGTCTTCCATTCTGATACCCTGTTCTGAGGTGAAGACTTTCGTATTTCCTATCATCTTAGCAATGTCATGATGTCTGGTTATAGACCAAAAACCTTTGCCTTCTTTGTAGTTTGTCCAATGTATTGGATCTTCATTTCGTAGTCGCGCAAACGTATTATGTGGCACACCAGATGAAAAGGTATCATGACTTGTTAGGTCAGAGTGGGGGTCATCAACAGGATGCCATATTGTCATAAAAATATTCCCTGTATTCTGTATACTGTATACAAAACATGATGTAAAATTGTGTTGTTGTCAATTAATATTTAATGAGCCTCTTACCCAGCCAAGCCTTTTATCGTACGTTAATTTTAAAAATATCAGCTTCAATAAGATCGAATACAACTTAAGTTCCCAAGCCCTTAAGACTTGTTCCACCACAAACATATAGAACTTGACCAGTTACGAAGCTTGCCTTTTCATCCAAAAAGAATTCCACAGCATTTGCTATGTCTCCAGTTGTTCCAATTCGACCAACTGGAATATTATCAGATATTTCTTGTTGAAGCTCACTATCTTTTGGAACCAAATCCCAGAAATTTTGAGTAAGTACTGGACCAGGAGCTATAACATTTACTGTTATATTATTTTCAGCAAGTTCTAAGGCCCAAGTTTTTGCTAAGCCATGAATACCAGCTTTAGTTGCTGCGTAAGCTGATCTTGTTGGCATACCCATTGATGCTCTAGAACTTATAAAAACTATTCTGCCATTCTTATCATTTATCATATTTGGAAGTATTGCCTGAGTTAGAGCAATAGGGGCTGCTAAATGCAGATGGCTAAGTGTTAAAATGTCATCTGTTTTAACTTTTGGGAGCAAGTTGGGCAAAATCATTCCAGCATTGTGAACTATGTTATTTATTTTGTGTGATGAACTTATTAGCTGCGCTGCTTCGTTAGTTTGTTCTGTATCTGTTAGATCAGCTTGATAGCTGATTAGGTTATCATGTTTCCAATTTGGCAGGTCTAATCCTAGCGTTACCACTACCTCACCTTTGGCTATTAAATTTTTTGTAAGTGTGGCACCTATACCAGAACCACCGCCAGTGATTAATGTTGTTTTGGTTTTCATAAATTTATCCATTGACTAACGCTAATACTCTGAGTGGGCTTCCAGAGCCCTGTTCTATTTTTAAAGGGTTTGCTATAATTATACTACCAAATGTGGGTAATTTGTCTAAATTCTTTAAACATTGTAGCCCATATCGACCATTGCCATGTAGAATTGAATGCGCTGGCAATGGAGGATCAAAGTCAAAAGCTTGTCCTGCATCCGTTCCAATTGTTTCAACTGCTAACCCCAAACAATCCCTTTCAAAAACTAAAAATTCTATAGCTGATTTGTCAGGACCAGGTGAATGAGCCCCATCCTCATGCATATTAAGATACTTTTCAGTGCCAACTAATTTATACCAATCAGTTCTTAAAGCTATCCAGTTTTTTGGCGGTATTTTCCCATGAATTTTCTCCCACTCCATCAGATATTCTTTTGTTAATAAGAAATCTGGGTTTATCTTTGCTTCTTCACTAATATTGATTACGACAGCAGGCGCGACAAAATCTTTTACTGGTATAGTTTCTACCGTATTATTTGGTATATTTTTTCCTGTAACCCAATGGGCGGGTGCATCAAAATGAGTTCCTGTATGTTCATTCATTGAAATATTATTCCAATACCAAGCTGGACCATTCCCATCGTACCTAGACAATGTTTCCATTTTAAACTGTTCGCATTGGCCAAATTCGGGAGGTAAAATAATTACTGGAAAGTCAGGGCTTAGCGTATTTGTTAGGTCAACAATTTTTACTGATTCATTTGATATAGCCTTGGCTAGTTCTGTTAAAGTTGTATTGTTTTTTGTCATGGGCTCATCTCTTTAATTGCAAGTAGTGGATCTAATTGCCACCTCAGAAGAATATCTTTTGCAACATTGCCAACAGTGCTTATTTCTTGACCCTTTTTAAGGGACTCGATGACAGTACTTGCTAATTGTTTATGTGAGATTTTTGGTGGTAATATTTCTTGATGCCATTCATCATCTATTGGCCCAAATAATATACTATAAACTTTTAAACCAGTTGTTTTCATTTCAGTTCTAAGACTGTTTATTAATGAGAGTCGCGCTGCGGAACTAGCCGACATGCTTGCATAACTTGGATGTCCAGTAAGTGAAAAAACTGATACTAAATCAACAAATGCAACAGCTGGCCTTTCTTTGTCCCCAGATCGCGAACTTAATGTGGGACAGAAAGCTTTAGCCAATCTGGACAAAGCATTAACATTTATATCCAGAGAATTCTGTAACTCTGTTATTTTGCCACTAAAGGCTACAGAACCAGGCCTAACATGATATGCAGTATTAATTATTAAATCTATTTTACCACCATATTGTTTGGCGGTTTTGGTCACACTTTCGGTGTTTAGTAGGTTTAAAGGTATTATTTTTATTTTTGGGTTTTGAGAAAGACTTTCTTTTCCGTCAAAAAGTAAGTTCATATCACTATTACCAAGATAGATAGTTTCCGCACCCCCATTTATTAGTTCTTTTGCTAAAGCTTGGCCTATTTTGTTACGTCCATCGGATATTAACACACGTCGGTTTTTTGGAGAGGCTGTGAATTGCCTGTACTGATAATCATCTTCCATATGTAAGCTAGCCTTTCTTGGTAAAGCAAATAGTGCTGGCGCCCCACTACGGTCTAACATTATATTCATTACTATTTCATCACCAATTTTTATATCGCCATGTAAATGCGCGAAAGCGGTTGGGCCTTCATCTAATAAAATTGTTCCGATGCGCCAAGGAATATGCTGTTGAAAATAGAGATTATTGGTCGAGCGAATGGTTGTATCGGCTAAAAGAACACCTGCCCTTTTTTGCGGCTTCCATTTTAATTCACCCCAACATTTTGGACAACGATCTCTGGGTGGGTAAGTTGATGAATGACAATCATCACAAACTTGCAGGACAAAATTGCCCAGAGAAGCATGACATGACATAGCAAGGGCAGCACGACTTCGAATAGCAGGTAAAACTTGCGCAATTTCAGATTTAACCAGCGGATTCTTTTTTTTAGGGGTTGTTAAAGGTTTGGTCATCTAATGTTATCAGCTTCAATAACTACTGCACCTGTGCAAACACCGCGATCATAATTTACCATGCCAAAGCCTGATATTAAACCAATTGAAGAGTTTGGTATTTGATGACCTAAAGGTTGTTTTATTGCCTGCCTTAAGGCTTCTGTAACATTTTGATACCCACCAGCCGCGCCAGCCTGCCCTGCAGAAAGTTGGCCACCATTTGTATTTAAAGGTAAATCCCCTGTAATAGTGAAATCAGTTTTATTTATAAATTCTTTAATTTTTCCTTTTTCACAGAAACCTAAATCTTCCAATTGCATTGCCACTATTAAGGGGTAGTCATCGTATAACTGTGCAAAATCTATTTTATCTGGCGTGCACTTGGCTGAAGTCCAAAGATCATCAATGTCTTTGGCCCAACCTCCCCGATATTGAATTGTGTCTTCTGAGAAAGCATTGTGTCTTTCAATAGTACCACGAATTTTTACCGTTGATAATCCAAGTTTCTCGGCTATGTCTGGGGTGGTAACAACAAATGCTTCTGCACCGGCACATGGCATGACACAATCAAAAAGATGTAGAGGATCAGCGATTGGTTTTGCCTCTATATATTGTTTAATACTTAGTGGTTTTTTCATTAGTGCGATAGGATTGCTTAAAGCATTCGCTCTTTGTGCAATCGCTATTTTGCCAAAATCTTCGCGACTAACATTAAACTGTCGCATATAGCTGCCAGTCATTATAGCAAATGTTGCGTTAGGCCCACCTTGGCCATATGGATAGGTAGCATCTTGAGAAAACCTCGAAAAATTATCTAGTGTTTTCTGAAAGCTATCAATATGATTTGTATCTGCTGCTAAACATACAATAATGCTGGCATCTCCAGCCTGAACTGCTCGGGCAGCTCTTCGAATGGCCATAACACCACTTGCACCGCCAGTTGGAATATGATCCATCCATTTGGGACATAATCCAAGATGCTGAACAATACCGACTGCGGTATCTGGATTAGCTGAAAAGCTTGAAAATATGATGCCATCAAAATCATTTGGCATAAGACCTGTTTCTAAACTTAGTTTTTTTAATGCTTCTCCAGCCCACCAATGGGCAGTTTCAGATGAAAACCTCTCGTAGGGAACTGTTATTGGCGCACACAAAGACACCCCATCGTATGGCTTCTGTGTGCTTCTCATAACTGTCTTTTCTTAAGATTCCGCATATCATGGAATTCATTATTATTTTTCATATTTTCTACAATTTTTTTTAGATCTCCTCGTCGTACCTTTTGGGTTGCTGTTAAGGGTAATTCGGTTACAAATTTTATGAGCCCTGGGACCTTGTAATAAGCCATTTCATTTAGTGCCCAGCTTACAATATTTACAGCAGTATCATAATTATCAGAATTATTATTAAGAATTATCAATACAGCAACTTCTTCACCGCGAAGATCATCTTTTGCCGCAGCTGCTGCACAAATTTTTATACTTGTGTGCCTATTCAAAACGGACTCGATTTCTACAGCAGCTATGTTTTCTCCAGACCGCCTTATAATATTTTTCTTACGGTCAATAAAATAAAGAAATCCAGCTTCATCTGCTTTTACAATATCCCCTGTATTGAACCAACCATTTGCCCAGGCTTTTTGAGTCTCGACGTCATTTTTTAAATAGCCAGAAAAAAATCCATATCTTTTATCAGGCCCTTTTCGTCTGACAAGTAGCTCACCTGGAACGCCCAGTTTTGTATTATTTCCCTCGTCATTAACAATTTTTATTTCAACATCACTTTGAGGTTTGCCAAAGCAGGACAGACCAATTTTTCTGGGCTCGGTATGAGCACTTATTGTTCCACCGCTACCCGTTTCGGTCATAGCCCAGGCCTCGATCAATGGAAATCCAAATCGGGTTTCAAACGAAGCATGTAATTTCTGATCCACACCGGCACCAAAACCAAATCGAACATTATGTTTCATGTCATCAGCATGTGGCATGTGACTCATAAGTATTGATGGCATTATCCCCAGATAATGAACACATGTTGCCTTGCTTTTTTTAACTGATTGCCACCAAGTTTTAGGATGAAATCGATCTAATATGATTAGACACCCTCCAACGGTTAACATTGCGGTAAATGAAACAGCCATCGCATTCATGTGAAACAAAGGAAGAGGAGTAATCATTCTTTCATGGTTCTTATATAAATTTATTGCACCTCCAACTTGAGAGTACCAATCTCCTGAATGTAGAAAGTATTCATTGCTCAAGATGCAACCCTTTGGCTGGCCAGTTGTTCCAGATGTGTAGAGCAAAGCGCACTCAGTTGCGCTATCAATATTAATTATTTTATTATCTGATTTAAGATTTTTTGGTATTGTTTCTAGCGTAGATATAATTTCAACAGCAAGGTTCCTATTATTTACAGCTTTCTGTAATTCTGTAATTCTGTCTGCATTCGAGATGACCAGTTTCATTTCAGAATGTTCTATAATATATTCCAACTCAGCCACTCGTAGGTCATGATTGATTGGAACAACTGATATTCCAAGGCTATTTAAAGCTAACCATATTTCTATAAAAACGGGTTGATTTTGAAGCAATAAGCCAATCCGCTGGCCGCAAACATATCCCGCTTTTTGGAATTTTAGTTTCCAGACCTCAACAGATTCTTGCATATCTTTATAGGAAATATCCCCATCATCGATTTTATAAATTTCAGCAGTCTCTTTTAGTACATGTAAAAATGGCGCATGTTTTCGCTCATTTGCTACTGACTGGAATCTTTTATAAACTGTTTCACTTTTCATCATTATTTCACATGAAAAGCTGAATATTACTAAATGGCGCATCAAAATTAATCAAATCAATCCTTTTCAGACTAATTTTGATATTGTTATTCACTAGTTTTAAGTCATGACTGGCCCAACCCGAAAATCGTTCAAGAATATCACCTCTGGTTTCCGTATATGTAAACGGTGTCCAGGTCTTAAATAAATCTTTTTCCTCGTTAAATTCCAAAATTTTAGGTGTTTGAAGTATGTGATGACATCGGCTTTTAGGTTTTTGACTAAAGGTCCGCTCGCCCGAAAGACGTTCAACTCGAATAGTTAGCAATAACATGTCTTCGTACATCAAAGATTGTTGCATCATTGGATCAGTTTGGTTCCATTCCATAGGCATCCAATATCTTGCATCCTTATCATACAACTCTAACCATTTGCTCCATTGCATTGTATCCAGCAGAAATGCTTCTTCATAAATAAAATCAATGATCGTTTCTTGTTTCATTCAGCAGCCTCTAATTTTTCACTCATATTTAATGTCATATATTTTGACCAGGCATTAAATTGGTTTCGCATCTGCCTTTCAGACGTACCATTAATGATTTCTGTTACATCATGTTTTTCGTCTTCATCGTAAAGCCTTTGAAGGTTAACCCATTCATTGCCATCAGATTTTAAACCTTCTTGCGCTCTTTCGTACATTTCTAGGTCGTCATGACCAACAATTGATGTTGGGGCATTTATAAATCTATTATACATGAGGCTTCGTTCAAAGAATTTTTGAGGTGCGCCAACTAGTCTAAAACACCAACTTTCTACCAATGTTTTATCAACACTTATTGGAATAAAGTTACGTAAAATTTGAACAGCCCCTTTGACCATAATATTCGGAAAATATACAGTATTGTGTCTTACATCATTAATAATTTGTTTGGCTTTTTCGTCACCATGTTTTTCTACCATTTGTTCCATATAACCATCAACATCTGTGTAATCTTGGTGAATTGAGCCAGTAACACCTGTGTGCCCATGTCCATTAGGCCATATTCTTATGCCTGTGCTTTCGTAGAATTCATAAGGGCTCATAAAAGGAGCGTAAAACTGCACAGCAATAGGAGTGTCTTTAGAAACACTATTAACCTTTTCTCGCTCCCATACCTTGACTGCAGTACCAGCGCTACTTTCATGGGCTACCATAGGATGGCAAGTATCAGTTTGATTTTCAACTAGCATTTTCCAATTGCAGGTATGCATATATCTAATGGGAGAGCTGACAATTTCGAGGGCGCCGTTTGGTGAACGGTCTACCATATTGTCGATTGTTGATAAGGAATCACCAAAGTAATCCTCAAAAGAAGGACCATTTTTACTTAACCTAGCAAAGATAAAGTCCTTATAAATTTTTACATTTTCGACTTTTGAGAGGCCCTTAGAAGCAGCTGTATCTGCAAACCCAGTGCCTTCATAACCCTTTTTCAATGGAACTGCTAAAAGTGATCCATCTGTTTTGAACGACCAGGCATGATACGGACATCTGAAAAACTTTCCGGTATTGCCACAAGGTTCAGATGCGATCTTTACCCCTTTGTGAGGGCACCTATTATATAAAACATGTATGCTATTATCACGATGCCTGGAAACTAAAATTGGTTGATTACCAATTTTGCTTGTTATAAAATCACCTGGGGTTTTAATTTGACTAGCGTGTCCAATGAAAATCCAAACATTTGGGAACAACTGCTCCATTTCAAGCTTAAATATTTCTTCATTTATGTATACATCGCGATGAACTGATTTATCTAAAACTAATTTTTGAACAGCTTTTTTGTTGTTTTCATATTTGTTCATCAGATTTACCCTTCATGTTTAAATATCAATAACGAGGCGCTTTGATTTTGCTCTAGAAACACAGATTTGCATTACTGTGTTAGAAGCCTTTTCTTCATCTGTTAATATTATATCCCGGTGATCAGGCTCACCAGAAATCACATCACATTGGCAAATTCCACAGTCGCCACGTTGGCAATCATATAATGGATCTAGCCCTGCATCTTCCAACGCATTTATTATAGTTTGATCTGAATTGACTTGAATCACCTGACCAGTACTATGTATCTCTACTTCGAAAGCCAAGTTTTCACTATTGTCATTATTGGTTTTAAATAGTTCAAAATGAACCCGTGAACTATCCCAATTTAATGTAAGGGCTGTATTTTTGACAGTGTCGATCAAACCGTGTGGTCCACAGATGTATACATGAGAGCCATTTGGCGCATTTTTTAAAATGGCTTCGATATTTAAAGCCGATTCATCATTATCATAATGCAATTGTATTTTATCACCACATATTTTCATCAGTTCAGGAACAAATGCTAAGGAGTTTTTGTGACGCCCAGCATAATGTAAATTAAAACTTTTATTTGTTTTAGCTAAATCTGCAGCCATTGATAGTATTGGTGTTACACCAATTCCTCCGGCAATTAGCACATGGTGTTGGGCTTCTTCTTTAAGTTCAAAATTGTTTTGTGGTAGAGTGGCTATAATCTTATCCCCTACTTTTAGAGAATGCATATAACTTGATCCACCTGTACTATTTTTTTCTAGTAACACACCAATTGCTATTTGAGCTTGAGTTAACTCACTTAGACGAAGTAGTGAGTAGGCGCGATCATCATCGGTCGGTAATAAAACTCTAATGTGTGAACCAGCTGTCCATGACCAATTTTCACCATCTTTCAGATTAAATATAAATTTTTTTATATTTGGGGTTTCTTTTTGTATATATTGCAGTTCAATTGGTTGATTGATCATAACTTAATCTTTATCACGAGTATTTTTCTGTAACTAATCATTAGTAATTATTTATTCCTCAGATAAATATTTTTCAAACAGCATTCTAGATACTAATCACGGGATTTCGTAGTACTCCAATGCCTTCAACACCACATTCTATAACATCGCCTGGCCACATCCATTCTTGAGGATCTCTTCCCGCCCCCACGCCAGAAGGTGTCCCGGTTGCTATAATGTCCCCCGGTTCGAGCGTCATTCCTGAAGATAAATCAGAAATTAAAGTTGGAATATTAAATAGTAAGTGCTTTGTATTAGAGCTCTGCTTTTCTACACCATTTTTTTTCAACCAAAGGTTTAAATTATGTGGATCAGTAATTTCATCTTTCGTCACTATGCATGGTCCAAATGGTGCGAAGGTATCCTGTCCTTTTGAAAAAATCCATTGCCCGGCCCGGCGATTATCACGTGCTGAAACATCATTCATTATCGAATATCCAAAAACATGATCCATTGCATTTTTAGCCTCAATTCTAGTGGCTTTTGTTCCTATGATTACAGCTAACTCAACTTCCCAGTCTAACTGTTGCGTCATTTTACTATTGTGTTGAATACTATCACCAGTCCCAATAACTGCTGTTGGTGGTTTTGAGAATACAACCGGTTTAGTGGGTAAATCTTTTGCAGTATCAAGGTTTTTTGCTGATTCAGCTACGTGTTCAACATAGTTTAATCCAATTCCAAAAATGTTCTTTCTCGGCGTTGGGATGGGTGCCAGTAGTGTAACATTTTCTACTGGGACAGAAATTCCTGGAGGAAGCCTTGTTTCTTTTTTATTTAATAGGTTTGATAATGCAAATGTTGCATCTGGTCCCAGGTCAATCAATCGTAACATAGTATCTGGAAGTTGAGATCCACTTAATAGTCCTAATTTTTGAACATCTGTGACTTGGCCATCGTTTATTACACCGAGCCGTGCCTTAGATGTTTTAGTTTTTCGGTAAGTTACTAATTTCATTTTTTGTCCTTATAAGGTTATTTTTCCACTATTTGATGACCATTGTTTTCGGGAAATTCTTGTTCTTTGTAAAAACCAAGTTTGTCCATTACTGGGAGATCGTTGAATGAAAAAAGACAAGAATCCTCACTTCTGTCAGTATTACAGTGTTCATGCCATGTCCAACTAGGGACACAAAAAATATCTTTTTCTGCCCAGTCAAATTTTGTACCGCCAATTATTGAATATCCATTACCTTTTGCTACTTGATAAATGATATTTCCAGTATGGCGGTGTGACTTTGTTTTTTCATTCGGGCGCAGCATTTGCATTTGTGCACCCATGGTTAACATTGGGTCATTACCAGTCTGGGGATTAACATACCTCATAATTATTCCATCGTATGGGGATCCATCGGATACTTTTGCATAATTTTTCAAGGCTTCATAGGTTGGCTCCCAAGAAAATTTTAATAGTGGAGAATATGGTTTATCCCACTTATCTAATGCGGGCATTAGGCCTGGTGCTCCATAAGTAAGAGGACTATCATTAGTAGGTAGATTTGAAGACTGATATTCTTCTGGGTGTACTTCGTAAAAGTTAGCTTCAAGAGCATTGGTTAGTGGAATATCTAACCCATCTTGCCAAATGCATGTGCTTCCATCTTCAGAAATACCGTGCTCGTGCCACGTACCATTCGGAGTGATTACAAAATCCCTAGAACCTAGTTCAACTTTATGACCATCAACAATTGTATATGCGCCTTCACCCTCCATGATGAATCGGAGTGCCGAAGCTGCGTGGCGATGAGCTCCTGCTTTTTCACCAGCCTTCATTACTTGTATTCCCGAAAAAAGCCATCCACAGGCAGCACTAACATCTTGTCGCTTTGGGTTTCTTAGATAAATGACTCGTCGCCCAGCATCTTCTGGCCGCACAAGGTCAATAGCTCTAAGAACCTGTTTACGCAGTTCGGAGTGACGCCATATGGTTGGAGCAGATTTTGGGGATGGCTCCCAGGGCTCGATATCATTTGCAACAGTCCATAATGCTCCAGTATCAATTTCAGATAGTTCCTTGTAATATTCGGTTAATTCAGAGGTGTCTTTTACCCTAGCACGTCCAAAGACATCATCTTCTTTATTGATTCCATTCATTTTGGGCTCCCACACTTATAAAGTTTTTGAATAACTAAATATTTTATTACTTTAGTGTAATTAATTTTTATTATTTGTACTATAAAAAATGATTATGATAAATTATTAAAACTAGTTAAATTTTTAAAAATGACTAACAACTTCAAACAATGATTAAAAAAATATTAAACGGCCCAGTACTCCTGTAGATATGCAATATCTGGTCATGTTAAATTCCTTAGTCTCGCTAATTTGAGTTATCTTACTAAAATAATTACAATTTACCATTTAAAAATTATCTATATAGCTATAGAGGATATTAAGTTTATTTATGAAATTAAATTACCTTTAAAGTTAGATTAAATGGTGGAAATGAATTGAGTAATGATATGGAAATTAATAAATCAGAATGGCTTTCCCAAATTAGAAAGAGTGATTTGTCAAGTGCATGTTGGGGTTACAAGGTTGTAGTAAGACATGGACAATGTGATCCTGCTGGAATTGCATATACGCCACATTTTTTTGATTTATTTAATATTGCTGTGGAGGATTGGTATTCTGAGTGTCTTGGTATCAATTATTATCAGATTATTGGGTCAAGGCGAATTGGTCTGGGTTATGCTCAAGCGAATGCAAATTTTTTTGAACCCTGTTTTATGGGTGATGAATTAGAGATCTGTGTTATGATTAAAAAAATTGGTAATTCATCTTTGTCTTTAATTCTTCATGTTTTTAAAGAAGAGGTTGAAAAGCTGAGGGGTGGCTTTGTAACTGTTGCAACAGATCTTGATACTCACAAATCTATTAAGATTCCTCAAGATATATTGAATGCATTAACTTTATATAAAAACAAATGTAATTAGATATTTGAGGTAACTGACTTGAAAATTGCAATATTAATGGCAAATACTGATGAAAGTTATTTTGCGTCTCAGCATCCGAGTGATGATAAGCATTTCGTAGATATATTAAACAATGTTAGATCTAACTGGATTTATGAAGTCTTTAATGTTACTCACCAAACTTTTCCTAAATCATTAGATAATTTTGATGGTATTATAATTACTGGTAGCCCAGCATCGGCAAATGATAAAGATTTGTGGGTTAAGGAGCTTTTAAGTACTGTAAGAAGCTCTATTAATAAAAAAATACCAATATTTGGTTCTTGCTTTGGCCACCAAGTGATTGCAAAGGCTTTAGGATCAAAAATTATAAAAAATCCAGATGGTTGGTCTTTTGGTCTTGTGAAGACGCAAGTTGTAGCAGACGCATCATGGCTTGAGGGTTTGGAAAAAGAAACCTTAGTTTATGCTGCACATGTTGAGCAAGTTAAAGACCTTCCAACGGGTGCCAAACTTTTATTTAAAACTGATGGATGTGATGTTGCTGGTTTTTCTATTGGAAATAATGTTTTCACAACACAGTATCATCCAGAAATGAGTCGGCAGTTTATGGTGGCTTTAACCGAAGAATTATCTATTAAATTGGGAAAAGAACTTACAGACAATGCCCTTTCTTCTTTGAATAAAAAGGCCCATACAATTCAGTTTGCTGAAGCAATAGCGAAATTTTTTGAAAGATCGTCAGCTTAACCCAATATCTATAACTGTATCCATGCAGTCTTGAGGTTAATATATTTATCAAGAGCGTGCATAGATTTGTCCGCACCATTTCCTGATTGTTTGACCCCAGATAGAGGAACTGTAACGTCTGCACCACCGTAAGTATTAACATTAACTACACCAGCATTAACTTTTGAAACCATCTGATGTGCCTTAGAGAGGTTTGATGTCCATATCCCAGCTGATAGTCCAAATTCAGTTCCATTTGCTAGCGTGATTGCTTCACTTTCTGATTTAAATTTGGAAACAGCTAGCACAGGTCCAAATACCTCGTCTTTAAATAGTGTGCTATTTGAAGATACATTTGTCACAACAGTTGGCTCCATGTAGTATCCGCCCGTATTCTGAAGTATTTGGTTACCTCCAGTCAAGATGTCCGCACCTTCTTCTTTAGCAACATCTACAAATTTTAAATTACTTTTAAGCTGGGTTTTGGAGTTTATAGCGCCAACATCGGAACTCAGATCTAGTGGGTCACCTACCTTTAAAAGATTGGCATGTTTAATAACTTTTCTTATGAAATCATCATGTATTTCATCTTCTATAATTAGTCTGGATGCGGCCACGCAAACTTGTCCAGAATTGCGAAAGATAGCCATTGCTGAGACTTTGGCAGCTTGATCTAAATCTGGAGCATCTGAAAATACAATATTTGGAGATTTACCTCCTAATTCCAAATAGCACCGTTTCATATTTGATTGTGCTGAATATTCTAAAAGCCGTCGTCCTGTTGGTCCTGAACCAGTAAAGGCAAGCACATCAACATCCATTGATAACCCCATTGCCTCTCCAACAACTGAGCCTTGGCCTGTGATGATATTCAACACCCCTTCAGGCACACCAGCTTCTGAAGCCAGTTCAGCAATCTTCAACAAAGACAAAGAAGCAGTTTCAGCTGGCTTTAATACAATGGAGTTACCTGCCGCTAAAGCTGGAGCAATTTTCCATGCACCAATCATTAATGGAAAATTCCAAGGCACAATAGCACCAACGACGCCAACAGGTTCTTTATGGATCAGCCCAAGGACATTACTGGCGGTCGGTGCTATTTCACCATAAACTTTATCAATGCATTCTGCGTAATATCTAAACGTTCCTGCCGCTGAGCCAGCTTCTGCATTGATTGCCATATTAATTTCTGTCCCGTTGTCTCTTACGCCTAGTACGGTTAGTTCAAGGGCATCACGCTCTATTAGATCAGCTAATTTATGTAAAATCTTTTTTCGGTGTGCTGGTACCATATTAGACCACAAACCTTTTTCAAATGCAGTTCGTGCAGATTTTATTGCCTTATTCATGTCGCTAACAGTGGCTCGGGCAATTGAAGTAAAAGGTTTACCATCGATTGGAGAAACGATATCAAAATTTTCTCCAGTTCCATTAACCCAATCTCCGTCAATAAATAATTTTTGAGGAGAGATGTTTTTATATCGGTGTTTATTAATTAAGTCTTGATCTAGCATTTTTTACCTTATTTTCTGAAATTTTCCAGGCTGTTCGAACCTGTAATAGAAGTACGATAATTATCAATGTAAATAAAATTAGTGCGATAGGTCTATTGATAAAATCAATTGGATTTTTGACGTTCATCATAGAAGTTCTAAGCTTCCCTTCCATTATCTCGCCTAATACCATTCCCAAAATAATTGGCACAATTGGTAAGTCTACTCTTTTAAGAATAAATCCAAAAACTCCAAAGCCAGCAGCGACAGCACAATCTGTAAAACTATTACGTAAACTATAAACTCCAACAAAACTTAAAATCAAAATACTCATTCCTAAAAATCGACTTGGTATCTGAATGACCTTTAATAGTGAATTTGTTGAGAACAGTAAAAATACTAAAACTAGTACATTTAATATTAAAAGTGAAATATACAGAGCGACAACAAAATCTAGATGATTTTGAAACAGATTAGGTCCAGGGATTACGTTATGTACATAAAATACAGAGAGCATCATTGCAGTTAACGCTTCTCCTGGAATACCTAAGGCTAACAATGGGATCATTGCTGCAGCTGGAACAGCATTATTAGCAGCTTCTGAGGCAACTAAGCCCTCTGTCGAACCTTTTCCAAATTTTTCTGGTGTTTTAGAGGTTCGCTGCGCATAGGTGTAAGATAGAAATTGGGATGTAAACTCTCCAACACCTGGTATCATACCCATCATAACACCAAAACTGGCCGAAACTGAAGCAATTCGTTTATGTTTTCCAAGTTCCTTTAAGCCCTGGAAAAGACCACCTGTAACTTTTACTGCTTCTTCTCTTTTATCTTTTTGTACTAGTAATAAAATAGCTTGTGAAATAGCAAAAAGGCCAAGAACGATAACGATTAAGTTTAAACCTCCTGTTAACCAGGATTGGTCAAAGGTGAATCTCTTCGAATATTTGATTGGCTCCATGCCGATTGTTTGAATGAAGATTCCTAAGCTTGCCATCATGGCAGCGGCAAACATTTGGCCACGATGTGCTGTTATCACAAGTATAATTCCTAAAAGTGCTGCTAAAAATATTTCTCGAGATCCAAACATTGGGGCGATATATGCCAAAACAGGTGATAAAAAAATTAAACAAAGTATTGAAAAAACGCCTCCAAAAAAAGAAGCAGAATAGGCCAAACTTAAAGCTCGGCGGCTTTCTCCACGTTTTGTCATTGGGAAGCCGTCATATGTGGTTAGCGCATTGACAGGAGTGCCTGGTGTATTAACTAAAATAGCCGGTATTGATCCTCCATACATAGCAGAGCCATAAATACCAAGAAGCAAAGTGAGACCCACAATCGGTTCTAAAGAAAAAGTAGCGGGTAGAAGAATGGCGATCGCAACTGCTGGCCCTACGCCAGGTATCGCACCAATAACCACACCACCACACGATCCAATGAGTAGAGCTATTATAACATCCCAGCGAAGAAGAATTTCAAAAGCAGAAAAAATAATGTCCATTAATTTACCATACTAAAAATTTAAAATCATAAAGTTTCTCAATGTATCAGGAAGGTATTCATAAATAATTCCACCTGGGATTTTTACTTCTAAAAAGGTTTTAAAAACCAGTACGATAGATAGAGCTGTAAGAACGGAGGATAATAACATTGTTTTTTTTCGATAGCCAACGCGATATGACAAACAAAACGCAATAATGCATGTCGCGAATAAGTAGCCAATATATTGAACCAACACTACATACAGAAGGAACCATAAGGCAAATTCTATTGATCTTACCCAAATAAAACCTTCTTTTAAATCTTTGATCAGATTATTTAACCTAATATTAAGTATCAGGTGTACAAATCCAAAAACTGTCATTCCTATTAAGCCGATTGAGCACCATAAAGCTGGTTGGGATGTGATTTTGGTGTTTTTAAACCACTTAACTTGATCGGGTAATTGGCTAATCAAAAACGCTGAAGTTATGAAAAATATTAATGCAAATAGCAATTCACCTGATTTTATATTTTTCATTGTTTTGATATTCACACTAATTGTTTTTAAGAGGCTGAAAATTTCAGCCTCTTAAAAGATGTATTAATTGATTATTCTAGTAAGCTATTCACATACGCCGCTTGAGCAATATCTGCAGCCACCATTGCTGCGGATTCCTCTGCACCCATCCAGTAGATTTGAGCTCCTGTGTTGGTTGCTACTTCTTGCGCTCGCTCACTCATTACTGTTTTAGATGCAACAGCAATAATTTTATCTCTAACATCTTGAGGTGTATCTTTGTGAACAAAAAGGCCATTCCAGAGGTTGGATGTTAAGGATGGTTCGATTTCCATTACTGTAGGTGCATCTGGTGTAAGACTAATACGTGACCCTGTGACAGATGCTAAAACAGTCACATTGTCTAAACATGGTAATAAAAGTGCTAATGTTGTGTTTATTACATCTGCATCACCTGAAGCAAGGCTGTTGCAATCCAGCATATCAAAAGCTGCATCAGAAGCGAAGTTGAAGTCCATTTTCTTTGCAACAGCTAAGGTTATCTTAGTCGGTATTAGTGGTGCTCCAAAGTGCCCTAAGGAAACGTCATTTGTTTTTGCGTATGAAGCCAATTCAGCCATTGTTTGATAAGGGGCATCAGGGCTTGTCGCAATTACAAATGGATATGTCACGAAAATACCAAGTGGATCAAATTTTGCTGGAGCTAACTCCTCGATACCAATTTGATGTCCCAGCACTGGTACACCAATAACAAATGACCCAATAGTGTAGCCATCCGCAGGCGCATTTGCTACCTCTATTGCTCCAGGAAATGGCCCGCCACCTCCACCAGGTTTGTTTACAACAGCTGCTGCAACACCATATTCTGCTTGAAAATCTTCTGCTATCATTCGTGTTAAAATATCTTCTAGATCACCTGGAGGCCAGGGAACAATAAAAGTCACTGGTTTTTCTGGGTATTCTGCGAATGTTGGATTTATAAATCCAGTTATTGCTAGTGTTAGTGTGGCAATAGTTAAAAATATTTTTTTCATTTTTTTCCCCTGTTATGTATTTTTGATTTTTTGAAATCTTCCAAAATGACGCGGCGTAAAAAAAAGGTGCCAAAATGTAGATTAAGAGTCAAATTGTTTTTCCTTTTGTCTAATACCGTGGTTATTTAACATGTTAATTAATATCTTTAACGTATATTTTGATAATTATTATGTAAACAGAATTTAAATTAATTAATGTATTGTTTGTTCGCGCTTTAAAGGCTTTGGTTTATTTTCCCGATTTAAGATATCCCTGGCAACCTGATGGCCTGATAACACAGCTGCTTGAATAGTTCTTGGCGCCAAGCAATCGCCTGTTAAAAAAATATTTTTAATTGAGTTCATTAATTTTTTGTCACGAAATAATTCGTCATTTGAACTTTTTGCTCCCACAAAAACAAGATTTTTTATATTAATTTCAAAATTCTTATTATCAATTAAATTTAAAAAGCCTTGATTTTGAGTCATTTTACAATTCAGTATAAAACTAGCTCCTAATGATCGCAGTTTTTCAGTAATTGCTACTTGTTCTAGTGTATACTGGGTCCATGTAGAAATTGTTGGAAGGGGTGTTACGTAAGTAACTGAGTGTCCATCCTTTAATAATTTCTCTGTTATTACGCTCGCCATATAATAATGATCGTCATCATAAACAATAAAACTTGATGGTGATATATTTGATGTTTTATTTGACATAATATCGTCAGGGGTTAATAAATTATGGCTTTTTGTTTTTATTTCTTCAAAATTAGTCGAACCAATCCAGTCATTTCTCCACTTAGCCCCTGTTGCAATTGATACTGTATCAGATTCGAATTCGATGATGTCATTAATAGTCATTTTGCTTGACAAATATAAGTGTGCATCATTTTTTTGTGACAATTGGTGAACCCTGTAATCCCTTACACGAAGCCAAGATGATAAGCCTGGTAAGTTTCCTTCTTTGGTTACTCTCCCACCTGGTTCATCTCTTGCCTCAGCAATAGTCACTTTGTGCCCAGCATTTGCTAA
>Ga0209631_10000253_pt1 | contig 71591 bp, 68 predicted proteins | sample COG_08_FD_184752 | JGI IMG/M metagenome (GOLD analysis project Ga0209631, IMG submission 184752) | Pelagic Microbial community sample from North Sea - COGITO 998_met_08 (SPAdes) (version 2) | ecosystem: Environmental > Aquatic > Marine > Neritic zone/Coastal water | place: Helgoland, sampling... | reverse complement strand
TAAAAATAAGTTAATAACGAATCACTTTGATTCGTTTAACTTAAACAGGGAGCTAAAGATGGCTACAAGAAGAAAAGCTAAAAAAGCTAAAAAGAAAACAAAGAAAAAAGCTAAAAAAGCTAAAAAAGCTAAGAGAAGAAGAAAAAGATAGTCTCTTAATCTTTTCAAAAAACGCTTCTCATAACGATTCGTGTGAGAGGCGTTTTTTTTTGCCTAAAATTTTATCTAATCTTTTGACTCAGAAATTTGATCAGATTCTAAAGTTTGTAAATCTGATTGCTTAGTAGGTTTAGGAATATTTTTCTCTTGGTTTTCTTGATTACGTTTTAAAGCTTTGTCCAATTTTTTTTGTGTATCTTCTAATGACAAACCCATTATTATTTGAAATTCCGACAAAATTCTCTCATAGGCTTTTTCAAAAAGTTGTCTTTCACTATAAGATTGATCCACCATTAAATCATCACCCTTATTTAAGTCACGCACAACTTCAGCCAGTTCATAAATTTTACCTGAAGAAATTTTAGCCTCATATTCCTGCGCTCTTCTACTCCACATTGATCTTTTAATTTTTGGTTTACTTTTTAAAATAGAAATACATTTATTTACCTGATTAATTGTTGCTAGTGGTCTAAGATGAGATTGTTTATTAACCGGAACCATTCCATTGGCTTTATCTTTTTCAAATTTTAGAACATAAGCCTCAACATCAATTCCTCCAATATTTATTTTTTTGAATTCAGTTATTTGGCCGACACCATGCTTAGGGTAAACAACATAGTCTTTAACTTTATATTCTTTTTTTTCCGTTTCTTGTTTTTTAACTTTTTTAATTTCAGGCTTTAGTTCATTATTTTTTGAAATTCTTAAATTGTTATTTTTTGTTTCTATTTTTTCTGGAATAGCTTTTTTTGCAGAAGTTTTTGTATTCTTTTTAGATTTATTTAAAGTTGCTTTAATTAATTTTGATTTAGCTTTAACAGATTTTTTTTTGATTACCTCAGTCTTTGTTTTTTTTACTATTTTTGAGGTAACTTTTTTTATTTTTTTTTTAACTTTTTTTTTAAAGATTTTCGTTAAAATATTTTTCGTATTTATTTTCTTCATTTTTATACTCATCGTGATCCAATGGAGGATCTTTTTTTTCTGTTATATTAGGCCAAATTTCAGAATACTTTGTATTTAATTCCAACCATTTTTCGTTACCAGCTTCCGTGTCAGCAACAATAGCATCAACTGGACATTCTGGCTCACAAACGCCACAATCTATACACTCCTCCGGTTTAATTACAAGCATATTTTTGCCTTCATAAAAACAATCAACTGGACAAACTTCTACACAGTCCATCAATTTACATTTAATACATTTTTCGTTTACTACATAGGTCATTTTTTCGATTCTTTTTTTACTTTTTCTTTTATGTCTCCCATAGTTTTGGCATCTATATACAATAACCCTGCAAGTCTCCGCATCAAATTTGTCTCATATACATCTGCATTATTATTTGAATAAATAATTTTCCAAAGAGATTTAATAATCTTAATTTTATCAGAATTAGGAAGGTTTTTAACCTCTTTAGTAAAATCTAATATTTGATTTGAATTTTCTTCAATGATTAATGCTTCCGTTATCAATTTATCCATATCTTTTTCTTGCGCACCTAATTCCATTAAAGTTTTCTTAATAATATTCTCTTCTTCTTTTTCATAATTCTCATCAATTTTTGCAGCATGCATTAGTAGAGCTGCAATTTTAGAATATGAGTCATTATCTGATTTATCATTTTCATTATTTTTAAAAAAATTAATCATTAATTTAAATTTAAATTTTTCAAGATTTTAAAAGGGCTATTTGAGGCGTCTATTTTTTTAAAAGCTTTTTTAACTTGTTTCTTTGGAATATATTTAAAATAGATATCATTATTTTTTTCTAGTATTTTATAATTCATTTTTTTGATTAATTTTTTAAAGTTTTCTTTACTGCATCCTAATAAATTTAGCATTTCAGGTATTAATTTGATTGCTTTATTTTTTTCAGGGTTAGAGTTTATGATTTGCATAAATAATCTTTCTAAAATATCTATTCTAACAAAATAATTGTCAAAATTTTCAAATCCACACAAAAGCATAAATTTTTTATTTTTTTTATTTTTATCATCTAAAAAATTTAAACCAAATGTAGGAGGAGTTAATTCGAAATATTTTTGGCGAAAGTTTTTCCATAACAAAGTTCTTAATGAAACAGCTTCTGGTTTTAATAATTTAAATAAAAAAACATGATAACGTCCAAACTTTACACCTAGGTCTCTCAAAATTTTTCTCTCATCTTGACCAAGTTTTTTTAAATATTCAGATACCTCTTCTCTTTTAATAACACCATTATTTTCATATAGTTGATAAGCTAAAGCTTTAATGGAAGAGTTGCTTTCTTTTAAATTTCTCAAATCAATCAAACTTTTTAATACTAAATTTATTTTTTCCTTAATCCATTTTTCAATAAATTCTAATAACTTTTTTTTATCATCATTTTCTAAAATATCGTCTACTATTAAAAATATGTCTGGGTTCAAATAGTCTTTGCCAGCTGTTAGTTTAGCGATAGGAAAATTCTTCCAATAAATTTTGAAATCATCCTTTAATTCTATTAGTTTTGTACTTATGATTAATTGAATTCTTTTTTGTAGCTCAGGACCCACTGTTTGTCTTGCTGCTTTTTTTAAAGATTTGATATCAGTTTCTAATGCACCTACTTTTAAATCCATTTCAAATTTTAAGCCTTTAAGATTGCCAATAAATTGTTCATCAATTATTACTTTATCATCTTCCATAATTTCAGTTTTAAAATCCATATCTTGTTTTAATCCTCTCGCTAGTACACTAGCTCTTTTATCAATAAATGTTTTAGTAAGTTCTTCATGCAATCTATCTGAAAGTTTATCCTCTAATAATTTTGTTTTTTCTATCCAATATTCTTGATTTTCTACCCAATTAAATTTATTTGAAACATATGACCAAGTTCTGACATTTGCAATTCTATTTGATAAAGAATCTACATTTCCTTCTAATTTGTCTAATTTCATTAGTTGTAATCGCATGAAATCATTAGTAATTTTACCACCTTTACTATTTAAAAAGTTAAAAACTTTGCTAACTACTTCAAGGTGATTTCCATAAGTTTTTTTGACAAAATCTGGAATCTGACAACAATCCCATAATAATTCAAGTGTTTCTTTATTATTCTTAATATTATGGCTTTCCATATTTTTTAAAAAATATTTCAATACTTTTTCGTCTTCACATTCGTGAATTTTTCTTAACCAATCTTTATTGGGTTTTTGTTCAAGCGATTTAATTAAACTTAGAGCATTATTAAAATTTAAATTAGAATTTCTCCAAAATAATATTTTTATTTCTTCAAACTTATGATTTTCAAGTAATTCAACTTCTTCAGCAGTAATCTCTTTACAGTCACCAGTAATTCCAAAATTACCATCATTTAAATATCTGCCTGCCCTTCCAGCAATTTGTCCAATTTCAGACATAGCGAGACGTCTTAATTTTTTTCCATCAAATTTTTTTAGGTTTGAAAAATATACATTATCTAAATCCATATTTATACCCATGCCAATTGCATCGGTTGCAACTAAAAAATCAACATCTCCAGATTGATATAATTCAACTTGAGCATTTCTTGTTTTAGGACTTAATGACCCCATAACTATAGCCGCTCCACCTTTTTGCCTACGAACAAGTTCAGCGATGGCATAAACTTCTTCTGTTGAAAAAGCGATTATAGCTGTTTTTCTATTTATTCTTGAAATTTTTTTATGTCCAACGAATGAAAGTTTAGAAAGTCTATCTCTATTTATATATTCTGTGTTTTCACCTAAATAATTAATTATATTTCTTATTGTATTCGATCCCATGAACATTGTTAATTTTTCTCCACGAAGATTTAACAATCGGTCAGTAAAAATATGTCCTCTTTCATGGTCAGCACACATTTGTATTTCATCAATAGCAACAAATTCTAAATGTTTGTTAATTGGCATAGACTCTACTGTGCAAAGAAAATATTTTGCATTTAATGGAATTATTTTCTCTTCACCAGTAATTAAAGCAACCTCTTCTATACTTACTTGTTTTATTATTTTATCATAAACCTCACGTGCAAGTAATCTCAATGGAAAACCAATCATTCCCGTATCAAAAGAAAGCATAGTCTCTATTGCAAGAAAGGTTTTTCCAGTATTTGTAGGACCAAGAACAGCTGTAATATTATTTTTTGTCATAATCTATTAATGGTGCCTTAAATTTATCTTCCACCACATATTGTTATTCATAAAGAACAAAAATAGACTAAAACATGACCGAATCATAAGACCAAAAGTTCTCATTTCTGTTTTATATTTTAATTAAGTTAACATAGTTAAAAAAAATTATGTATTAATATTTTTTAAGTAAATTATGTCTAAAAAATTATGGGAAGCTACAATAAATCAAAAAAAAAAGTCTCTTTTATCGAGTTATGAAAAATTTATTTCAAAGCAATTTAAAAAAAATTTTAATCAAAAATATGAAGATATTTTGAAATGGAGTATTAAAAATTCGGGAAGTTTCTGGAGCTCTATATGGGATTTTTCAGAAATCAAAGGAATTAAAAGTAAATATAAGATTAAAAAATCAAAAATATTTTATAAAAATAAGTTTTTACCAAATTCAAAGTTAAATTTTGCTGAAAATTTACTTTCAAAAAATAGCAATGAAAAAGCAATAACATTTATTAGTGAGAATGGTTTTAGAGAAGAAAGAACCTGGCGTGAATTAAACATTAATGTGAGTAAAGTATCTAAATTTTTACAGAGTATTAAGATAAAGAAAAAAGATAGAGTAGCTGCATATATGCCCAACTCCATTGAGACAGTTGAAGCATTCATAGCATCTTCTTCTCTAGGCGCAATATGGTCATCTTGCTCACCAGACTTTGGTGTTAAGGGTGTAGTAGAGCGTTTTTCACAAATTGATCCTAAGGTTTTATTTTCGATAGATAAATATTTCTATAATGGAAAAACAATAAATATTTTAGATAGAATTCCCAAAATTCTAAAAGATGTACCATCTATCGAATATGTAGTAATTGTTAATTACCCAGGGGAAAAATATTTACAAAATAAATATAAGTCTAGAAAGGTAAAAGTATTTAAATGGAGAGAAATAACTAAAATAGAGTCTAAAGAAATTCAGTTTTCTAAGTATGATTTTGACCAAGAGCTTGCAATTTTATATTCAAGTGGAACCACTGGAAAACCAAAGTGCATATGTCATAGGAGCGGAGGAGTTTTGCTTCAACATAAAAAAGAACATCAGCTGCATTGTGACATCAAAGAAGGAGATAATATTTTTTATTTTACTACTTGTGGATGGATGATGTGGAACTGGCTAGTAAGTGCTCTAGCCTCAAAAGCATCTATTGTTTTATTTGACGGGTCCCCGATGTATAAAAAAGAAGATTCATTATTAAGAATAGCTGAAAAAGAAAAAATTACCTTATTTGGTGTCAGTGCAAAATATATAGATGCTCTTCGTAAATTTAAGCCTAAACTAAAATATAAATATAAATTATCAAAACTGAGAACTATTTGTTCTACAGGATCTCCATTATCAAATGATGGATTTAGATATGTTTATGAAAATATAAAAAAAAATGTTCACTTATCTTCTATTTCTGGTGGTACAGACATAATTTCTTGTTTTGTTTTAGGCAACTTATATCAACCAGTAATTTTAGGAGAAATACAAAATAAAGGTTTAGGTTTAGATGTTGATATTTTTAATGAAAAAGGAAAATCTTTAAAAAATAGAAAAGGAGAGTTAGTTTGTAAAAACCCATTCCCATCAATGCCTTTAAAATTTTGGAACGATAAAAATGATATAAAATTTCACAGTACGTATTTTAACAATTTTTTAAATATCTGGCATCATGGAGATTATGCACAAATAAGAGAAAGTGGTGGTTTTATTATTCATGGCAGATCAGATACCACTCTTAATCCTGGAGGGGTAAGGATTGGAACAGCCGAAATTTATTCAGAGGTAGAAAAATTTATAGAAGTCAAAGAGTCAATCGTAATTGGCCAAGCGTGGGATAATGATATAAGAATTATTTTGTTTATTGTTTTAAATCCAAAATATAAACTTAATGATAGTTTATTAAAAAGAATTAAAATTCAAATTAGGAAAAATGCATCACCAAGACATGTTCCATCTAAAATTTTAGTGGTCAATGATATTCCTAGAACCAAAAATGGAAAAATAGTTGAATTGGCTGTAAAAAATATAGTTGAAGGAAATGATATTAAAAATAAAGAAGCTCTAGCAAATCCAAACATTTTAGAGCAATATAAAAATTTAAAAGAATTAAAATATTAAATGCTAAAGAATATAATTAAGGGATTAGAACCATCGTCTACTTTAAAAATTAATGAGGTTTCTAAAAATTTAGAAAATAACGGTAAAAAAGTATTTAAATTTGGATTTGGTCAATCTCCATTTCAAGTACCGAATGATATAGTTGATGCATTAAAAGATAATGCTCATCAAAACAAATATCTACCAATGCAAGGCCTTGAAGAACTTAGAGATACTATTGCAAAATATACATCAGCTAAAAAAGATAATAATTATAAATCTGAAAATGTAATTATTGGTCCAGGATCAAAAGAACTAATGTTTCTATTACACATTTTATTTGATGGAGATATAATATTGCCTGTTCCAAGTTGGGTTTCTTATGCTCCACAAGCAATTCTTGGAAGGAACAAAATAATACCAGTACAAACAACAAGAGAAAACAATTGGTTTCCCACAGGCGCAGAAATTGAAAAAGTTATTTCAAAAAGTAAAGATAAAAACTATTTATTATTTTTAAATTCACCTAACAATCCATCTGGGCAAATTTGTGAAAATTTAGAAGAAATTAGCAAGATTACAAATAAATATAACCTTATTATTTTATCAGATGAAATTTATTCTGAGTTAAGTTTTGAAAAAGGATTTAAATCTATTGCCGATTTCTGTCCTAAAAATACAATCATAAGTTCAGGCTTAAGTAAATGGTGTGGAGCAGGTGGTTGGAGGTTGGGCTATTTTATAGTCCCAGATTCTTTAAAAATATTAAAAGATTCAATTAACGTATTAGCCAGTGAAACTTTTTCTGCTGTAAGTGCACCCATTCAACATGCTGCAATTAAAGCTTATTCAAGTGATCAAAACGAATATATAAATAGCTCAAAAAATATTCTTAAAGCAGTTGGAAATTATGTTTATGATAATTTAAAATCAAATAAGATTTTAATTAATAAACCTATGGGTGGCTTTTATTTAATGCCTGAATTCTTGAATAAAAAATTTAATAGTTCATCAGAAATGTGCAACAATATTTTGAAAGAAACGGGTGTAGCGCTATTACCAGGATCAGATTTTGGCTTTGATAAAAAAAAAATGTTTGCAAGGTTAAGTTTTACAGACTTTGATGGCAAAAATTTTATGCGTCAAATTAAAAGTAATCAAAAAATTGATAACAACTTAATTTTGGAATTTGCACCTAAGATAGTAGAGGGTGTTAATAAGTTAAAAAAATGGTCAGAATCACTATAAAAACTCTCTATACATAACCCTTTAATTACTGTTAGAATTAATTAATAAAAAAACGATATAGAGGAGAAAATATGAAAAAAATAATAACATCTCTATCAAGTGCTCTGCTAATCTTTGTTGCATCTTTATCATTTATGAGTGTTGCAAAGTCTGCAGAGTTTTTTACGATAGGAACAGGTGGACCAACTGGAGTATATTTCCAAACTGGTAACGCAATTTGTAAAATGTTGCATAAATCGGCCATTGCTAAAGAGCATGGAAGGAAAAAGGGAATAGATAAAGCGTACAGATGTACTGCTCCTTCAACTGGCGGATCAAACTATAATATTGGTCAAATTGCAGCTGGTGAATTTCAATTTGGTGTAGCTCAGTCTGACTGGCAATATCATGCTGTTAATGGTTCAAGCAAGTGGGAAGGAAAACAGTACAGTGATTTAAGAGCTGTATTTTCAGTTCATAATGAGCCTTTTCAAATTTGGGCAAGAAAAAAAGCAAAGATTAAAAATTTTGCTGGCCTTAAAGGCAAAGTTGTAAACATTGGTAATCCCGGTTCTGGTCAAAGAGGAACTATGGAAGAACTTATGAAAGCAATGGGAGTTGATAATAGCTTTTTTAAATCAACGACTGAATTAACTTCATCTGAACAGGTAAAAGCTTTGTGTGATGGTAAGATTGATGCTTTTGGTTATTCTGTGGGTTTTCCAAACGGAGCAATGGAGCAAGCGGCAACCTGTGCAGCAAAAGCTTCACCTATAAATTTAACAGGTTCTGAAGTGCAAGGATTAATTAGTGGTGCTGACTATTATGCACAAGCTGTAATTCCTAAAGGAACTTATACAGGACAAAAAAAAGATGCTACAACTTTTGGTGTTAAAGCCACTGTTGTGACTTCTGCTGATGTTCCTGAAGAACTTGTTTATTTAGTTGTAAAAGCTGTGATGGAAAATTTTGATGATTTCAAAAAGCAACATCCTGCTTTTGGGTTTTTGGATAAGAAAAACATGATTAAGGATGGTTTATCTGCCCCATTACACCCAGGTGCAATAAAATATTATAAAGAAGCTGGATTAATGTAGTCCAATTTCTTAATAAAATTTAAAAGGCTCGATGCATTAATCGGGCCTTTTTTTTATAATAGAGTATCCTTTTTATAATGAGTCAAAGTATTAGTAAAAAAACTGAAAGAAAAATTAATGAAGACTTAACGCCGACTAAAAATCTGACTGGTTTGCATCTAAAAGTTGTTGCAGCAATTGCAATTATTTGGTCTTTATTTCAACTCTGGTATGCATCTCCATTTCCCTTCATGTTTAATATTGGTATGTTTAAAGGGCTACCAGCTAGAGCTATTCACTTAGGGTTTGCATTAACTTTAGCTTTTTTAATCTATCCAACATTTAAAGGAAAAAAAATATCTATAATTGATATTATAATTAGTTTTATTGGTGCCTTATGCTGTTTATATATTTATTTTTTTTATGATCAGTTAGTTGACAGAGGTGGGGTTCTTTTAAATATTTCACTGGATGAAAATTTTAATTTACCAGTTGAATTAATTATTGGAAGCTTAGGAATTTTAATATTACTTGAAGCAACTAGAAGGGTGATTGGTTTACCTTTAGTAATTATAGCTATTTGTTTTTTGTTATTTTCATATTTTGGGAGATATGCACCAGAAATTATTTCACATGGTGGACTTTCATTGAATAGATTGGTTGGATTTCAATGGTTTGATCAAGAAGCAATATTTGGAATTCCAATAGGTGTTTCGGTAGATTTTATTTTTTTATTTGTTTTGTTTGGAGCACTCTTAGAAACAGCAGGAGGAGGAAAATATTTTTTAGATTTGGCTTTTGCTATGGTTGGAAAAATGAGAGGAGGACCGGCTAAAGCTGCAATTTTAGGCTCTGGTATGACGGGATTAATCTCGGGCTCTTCAATAGCAAACACAGTAACAACTGGAACATTTACAATTCCGATAATGAAAAAGACTGGTTTTTCAAAAGAAAAAGCTGGCGCAATAGAAGTGTCATCTTCAGTAAATGGACAATTAATGCCACCAGTAATGGGAGCGGCAGCTTTTGTAATGGCTAGTTTTATCGGAGTTACTTATTTTGAAATTGTCAAACATGCATTTTTGCCAGCAATAATCTCGTATGTAGCATTGTTTTATATTTCTCATCTTGAAGCCTTGAAATTAAATTTAAAGGGTATGGAAGACTCAGATGTTCCTAATTTGAAAAAAACTTTTCTGTCAGGAATACATTTTTTAATACCTATTTTTGTTTTAATATATATGCTTGTTTACTTAAGATTTACAGCTTCTTACTCTATATTTTATGCAACGATCGCCCTGATATGTGTAAATTTAGTTCACATAATAACTAAGAGTAGAGAATCTAAAGTAGCTTTAAAAATTTGGTTTAATCAAACTATAATTGGTTTTGAAAAAGGTGCTCTAAATATGGTTGGTGTGGGGATTGCGATTGCAACAGCAGGAATAATAGTGGGAGCCGTAGGCTCTACAGGTTTAAGCACAAACTTAATTATAGTTATAGAGTCTATTGCAAAAGATAATGTTATTATTTTGTTATTTTTAACAATTATTTTATGCTTATTGCTCGGTATGGGGCTACCAACAACTGCAAACTATGTTGTGGTAGCCTCATTAATGGCAACAGTATTGGTTGATGTTGGAAATGCATCTGGATTCATTTTTCCTTTAATAGCAGTTCACTTGTTTGTATTTTATTTTGGTTTAATGGCAGATGTTACACCACCTGTTGGTCTAGCATCATATGCGGCGGCAGCTATTTCAGGAGGAGATCCACTTAGAACTGGCCTACAAGCTTTTTGGTATAGTTTAAGAACAGGAATTTTACCTATAGTGTTTTTATTTAATCATGAATTATTATTAATTGGTATTGAGAATATCTGGCATGGACTACTTGTAATTATAACTTCATTAATTGGAATACTCGTTTTTACTTCTGCAACACAAGGTTGGTTTATCAATAGGTTGAGATGGTACGAAATAATAGTTTTTTTATTAATTTCAATTTCGCTATTAGCGCCAGATTTTATTTTAAATAAATTTTATCCAAAATATAACTATCAAAATATAAATCAAATACATGCGATAAAACTAGATCCTACTAAAGAAGCTAGATTTAAAGTAACGCGTCCAAGTAATTATGGCGAAAGATACAAACTGTTTATAATTGAAAAAAATACTTTTGAAACAGATTATAATTTGGAACAATATGGAATTAGTTTAATTAGAGAAGAAAATAGAATTATTGTGGATACCTTAAAATGGAATGGAAAAGCTAAAAAAAATGGTTTTGAAACAGGTGACTATATAAGTGAATTTAAAATAGAAAATTTAGATAGACCAAATAAAAGAATTATCTACCCCATAGCAATTTTATTATTAATTATTTTTGGTTATTTAAACTCAAAAAGAAAAGAATAACTATCCACTAGGGTCAGGGCTAGATGGTTTAATCTTTAAAATTTTCCATAATCCAGATGCTGAAGTAATAATCTTATTATTACACTTTAATTCACAAAATAAAAATATTAGCGTATTTGTCTTTTTAAGAATTTTTGTATAACCAATTACTTCATCACCCACTTTTGAAGCACCAATAAATTTTAAATCCAAAGAAATAGTTACACAAGGTGCATTGTTGGCTGCTCTGTGTGCGGCAGTTCCTGCTCCAGCATCGATCAAAGCAGATAAATAACCACCGTGAGTTATTCCAGCAGCATTTAAATGGTTTTCGTTGATTGTTGTTTTAAATTCGTACTCTGTGTCAGATATTGTCCTAAATAAAACACCCCCATTATGTTTTATAAAACCAGGTTTAATACTTATTTGTTCAAATTTACTACTCATAATTTTTTATAATGTAAAAGTTAAAATTAATAAAAGTATAAGAACAATTATGAAAAAATATATAACTGATTTTTGTAAAGATGATTTTAGTAGCCAATCTAACATTTTAATTTATCCTTTTGGTGGACCGCCCAGAACTCGAATCTGGAGTCTCCCGGTTCGTAGCCGAGCGCCTTATCCAATTTGGCCAGCGGTCCCTAATTAAATAATTTGCCCAATATAACAAAGTTTTTGATGTAATTTAACTTATAAAATATTATGTTGCATTATCAATGAGCAAAAAATCAAATGATGTAGTTATTACAGGTGCTTTAAGAACACCTATTGGCACATATAACGGATCTTTAAAGAACTTAAGCGCTGATAAAATTGGGGCGCTAGCAATTAAAGAAGTTATTCAAAATTCAAAATTAAAGTCAGATGATATTGATGAAGTGATTATGGGGCATGTTTTGACCTCTGGATTAGGACAAAACCCTGCGAGACAGGCATCTATACTAGCTGGAGTCCCAGTATCCACGCCTGCTTATATTGTTAACCAGGTATGTGGATCTGGATTAAGATCCATCATAACAGGATATCAATCTATCAAATTAGGTGAGAATAAGATTGTAGTTGCTGGTGGACAAGAAAACATGTCTCGAGCACCTCATTCAATATTTTATAGAGAAGATAAAAAATTAGATGAAAAGAAATTAGTTGATACAATGATTAATGATGGCTTAGTAGACTCGTTTAATAATTACCATATGGGGGTTACTGCTGAAAATGTTGCAGAAAAATATAAAATTTCTAGAGATGAACAGGATTTATTTGCATTAAATTCTCAAAAAAAAACACAAAAAGCTATTAATGATAATAAATTTAAAAATGAATTAATAAAATTAAAAATAGATGGTAAAAATTTTCTTTTTGAAAAAGATGAACATCCAAGAAATAATTTAAATTTAGAAGATTTAAAAAAACTTAAGACCATTTTTAAAGAAAATGGAACAGTTACTGCGGGCAACTCATCTGGAATAAATGATGGTGCGGCAGCAACAGTACTAATGTCCAGAGAAGAAGCGGAAGTTAAAGGTGTAGAGCCATTAGTAAAAATAGTTTCTTGGGCAACTTGTGGAGTAGAACCTTCATTGATGGGACTTGGTCCAATACCAGCTGTTAATATGGCTTTAGAAAGAGCAGGATGGAAAAAAGAACATGTTGACTTGTTTGAAATTAATGAGGCATTTGCAGCCCAAAGTATTGCTGTGATTAGAGACCTTAAGATTTCTAACGAAATTGTGAATGTTAATGGTGGTGCTATTGCGTTAGGGCATCCAATCGGAGCTTCAGGAACTAGAATTTTAGTAACACTTATTCATGAGATGATTAAACAAAATAAAGCCAAAGGCTGTGCCACTCTATGTATAGGTGGTGGTATGGGTATAGCTATTTGTATCGAGAAAAACTAATAAGAAGTTTTATTAAAATTTTTACTTAAAAGAGCTTTTTGAATCCAAAATCTTGCATCTAAATTTTGCTCTTTTCTATAATTACTTATTTTTTTTAATATATATGTAAACATTGTGTATAAGTATCAACTAAGGTTGTCCAAAAATGGTGCTAATTGTGTTAAAAATATTTAGAATAACAATATTTAAGGTGTATAAACTGACTTAAATAATGAGCGAAAAATTACTTGTTCCAGATATTGGTGAATTTGAAAAAGTTGAGGTTATTGAACTTCTAGTAAAAGTGGGAGATAAAATAAATTTAGATGATCCTGTTGTTACTATTGAAAGTGATAAATCTAGTGTTGAAATACCATCAACAGTCTCAGGAAAGATTCAATCTATAAATGTTAAAGTTGGTGATAAAGTTTCAAAGGGAGATTTGTTATTAAATGTTGTGTCATCAAATCAAGAATCTTCAGTAAAACCAATTCCTAAAGATACAGAAAGTATTATCAAGCAAGCAGAATCAGCTTTAAAAAATGAAAAAATTGAAAAAACTGTTCAAAAAAAGTTAATTGAGGAAAAAAAACAAACAATAATTCAGGTCACAAACAACAATGATATTGATCCATTAGAAACTCAAGATTGGTTAGAATCATTGTCAGCAGTTGTTGAAAAAGATGGAAATCAAAGAGCCCATTTTTTGATAAAAGAATTAATTAATAAAGCTTATCGAGAAGGCGCAAATATTCCTTATACACAACATACTCCATACATCAATACAATCCCACCAGAGGCAGAATTAAAATCTAATGGTGATCAAAATATTGAAAGAAGAATTAGATCTTTAATTAGGTGGAATGCAGCAGCCATGGTTGTTAGGGCAAATAAAAAATTTCCTGAATTGGGAGGTCATATAGGTACATTTGCATCAGCAGCAACACTTTATGATGTAGGAATGAATCATTTTTGGAGAGCAAAAAATAATAAATTTGGCGGTGATTTAATTTATTTCCAAGGTCACAGTGCGCCAGGTGTTTACGCAAGAGCATTTCTTGAAGGCAGGTTGAATGAAAAACAATTAGATAGATTTAGACAAGAAGTTGAATTAGGGGGACTTTCTTCATATCCACATCCTTGGTTGATGCCAAATTTTTGGCAATTTCCAACTGTATCTATGGGCTTAGGACCTATGCTCGCAATTTATCAAGCAAGGTACATGAAATATCTAATTAACAGAGGATTAATTAAAGATGAAGGAAGAAAAGTTTGGGCATTCTTAGGTGATGGGGAAATGGACGAGCCAGAGTCATTAGGTGCAATAGGATTAGCTGCTAGAGAAAAATTAGATAATTTAATATTTGTTGTGAACTGTAATCTTCAAAGATTAGATGGACCTGTGAGGGGTAATGGAAAAATTATTCAAGAATTAGAGGGAAGTTTTAGAGGAGCTGGATGGAATGTCATTAAAGTAATTTGGGGTTCGTATTGGGACTCTTTAATTGCTAATGACAAAACAGGTCATTTAGTTAAGATTATGAATGAAACAGTAGATGGCGAGTATCAAGCAATGAAAGCCAGAAATGGATCATATGTTAGGGAAAAATTTTTTGGAAAATATCCAGAAACAGAAGAGTTAGTTTCTAGTTTATCAGATAAAGATATCTGGAGGTTAAATAGAGGAGGACATGATCCTCATAAAGTTTATGCAGCGTATGATAAAGCATCAAAAAATCAAGGCAGCCCAACAGTTATAATAGCAAAAACTATTAAAGGGTATGGAATGGGCAAAACAGGGGAGAGTGTTAACACTACTCATCAAACTAAAAAATTAGATGTAGATGATTTATTGTACTACAGAGATCGATTTGACGTTCCACTTACAGACGAGCAAGTAAAAAACGTTGAGTATTTCAAGCCAGATGAAAAATCACCAGAAATCAAATACATAAAAGAAAAAAGAATGAACCTTGGTGGTCCTTTACCTGAAAGAACAACATATTCAAAACCTATTAAAGCACCGGCAAAAAACATTTTTGATTTTATGAAAGTGTCGACTGGAGAAAAAGAAATGTCTACCACTATGGCACTAGTCAGAATGTTAACAAATTTGTTAAGAGATAAAAATGTTTCACCAAGATTAGTTCCAATCATTCCTGACGAAGCAAGAACTTTTGGCATGGAAGGTTTTTTTCAAAAAATAGGAATATATGCGCACGAGGGGCAAAAGTATGAGCCAGAAGACTCAGCACAGTTAAGCTCATATAGAGAAGACAAAAGTGGACAAGTATTAGAGGAAGGGATTAACGAAGCCGGTGCGATGTCATCGTGGATTGCAGCAGCGACCTCTTATACAAATCATGATATTGAAATGATACCAATTTATATTTTTTATTCTATGTTTGGTTTTCAAAGAATAGGTGATCTTGCCTGGGCAGCTGGTGATAGCCAAGCTAGAGGATTTTTAATTGGAGCAACAGCTGGCAGAACTACATTGGCAGGAGAAGGATTACAACATCAAGATGGTCATAGTCATTTAGTTGCATCAACAATTCCAAATTGTATTTCTTATGATCCAACTTTTCATTATGAATTAGCTGTAATTTTTAGAGAAGGGTTGAGAAGAATGCATGAAAAAAATGAAAATGTTTTTTATTATATTACTACTATGAATGAAAATTATTCACATCCAGCCATACCAAAAGATAAAAATTGTGAAAAAGGCATTCTTAAAGGTATGTATAAAATTAAAGAATTTAATAGATATAAAAAAACAAAAATTCAACTTTTAGGCTCTGGTACAATATTGAGAGAAATGATGAAAGCTGCTGAAATTCTTCAAAATGAATATAAGATAGATAGTGAAATTTGGAGTGTTACTAGTTTTAATGAACTGAGAAGAGATGGCATGGAGGTTGAAAGATACAATCTTTTAAATCCAGATAAAGAACAAAAAATTTCGTTTGTAGAACAATGTCTTGGAAAAACAGAAGGACCAATCATGGCAGCTTCTGATTATATGAGAATGAATTCTGACCAAATTAGACCTTATACTAATAAAAGTTTTTATTCATTAGGAACAGATGGTTATGGGAGAAGCGATACAAGAAAAAATCTTAGAAAATTTTTTGAGGTTGATAAAGAACATATTGTTGCTTATGGATTAAGTGTATTGGCAAAAGAGCAATTGATAGCCTCAAAATATGCAAAAGAAGCTATAAAGAAGTATAATATTGACGGAAGTAAACCAATGCCAACAAAGATATAGATGCCAGACAAAGAGATAAAAGTTCCAAATATAGGTGAATTCAAGGATGTAGAGGTAGTTGAAGTATTAGTCTCTAGTGGCCAACTAATATCAAAAAATGACCCACTTATTACAATTGAAAGTGACAAATCTAGCGTTGAAATTCCAACCCTTTTTGATGGGAAGGTTAAGTTAGTAAATATTAAAGTTGGAGATAAGGTTTCTGAAGGTGATTTAATATTAATTTTAGAAAGTACATCTCAAACAGAAGAAAAGTTTAAAAAAAAACCTTCTACTGAAAAAGAGTTTAAAAAAATTCAGTTAATAAAACAGGAAAATCAGCAAACTTTAATTAATCAAAATAAGGTCACAGATACTTCATCCGCGAGTCCAAAAGCTCGGAAATTTGCTAGAGAACTTGGTGTAGATATCAATCAAGTAGTTGGAAGCGAAAAAAGAGGAAGAGTAATTGAAGACGATATTAAAAAATTTGTGGTAGCAAAACCAAAAATTATTGAACAAGCAAAAGAGAGTAAACCAAATAAAATTAGTAATGAATTTGAACACTCTGATTTTGGGGAAGTTGAAATTAAGGATATTCCAAGAGTAAAAAAATTAGCATCAACTTATTTAGTAAATTCCTGGACAACAATACCTCATGTAACAAATCATGATGAGGCTGATATAACTGAAATGGAAAGTTTTAGAAATTCACTCACTGATATGTACACTGGTGATAAAAAAAAAATTACTCCACTAGCTTTTATAGTTAAAGCTTTAGTGGCATCCTTAAAAAAATTTCCTAGTTTTAATTCTTCAATTGATGATATCGAAAATGGTAAAATTACGATAAAAAAATATTTTCATATTGGGATTGCAGTAGATACACCACATGGGCTGATGGTACCTAAAATTAGAAATGTAGAAAATAAAAATATTTCTTATATAAGTAGTGAATTAAGAAGAGTAAGTGATGAATGCCGAAATTTAAAGATTGATAAAAGAGAATTTTTTGGAGGTTCAATGACCATTACTAGTCTTGGAGGCATTGGAGGTTCATTTTTTACTCCGATAATAAATTATCCTGAAGTAGCGATATTAGGAATTGGTAAAGCTCAAAAAAAACAAATTTTTATTAATGATAAATTTGAAACAAGAACGATGCTTCCACTATCTTTATCATATGACCATAGAATAATAGATGGTGCTGAGGCTGCGAGATTTAACAACGACTTAAAAGAAAATCTTGGTAAAAATTTCGCTTATAAATTAGCTATATAAATTTTTATGTCTAAAACAGTATCATTATTTAGCGCATTACTCTGTACATTCATATGGGGTACAACTTTTATTGCACAAGACACAGGCATGGATGATATTGGTCCTTTTACTTTTAATGCAGTAAGATTTTTTGTTGGGTTTTTAGCTGTAGCACCCTTAGCTTTAATTTTTGAAAGAAAAAAAATTTTTAAATCAATAAACAAAAGCCAAAAACAATTTATCAACTTAGCTATTTTAATAGGCCTATCTTTGTTTTTAGGATCAGCATTGCAACAAGTAGCTCTACTCTACACGGAAGTTGCTAATGCCGCTTTTTTCACTATTTTTTATGTGCCTATGGTCCCAATTATAATTTTTTTTATGTATAAAAAGCCAATTCACTGGAGCATTTGGCCTGCAGTTTTTCTTTGTGTGATGGGCGGATATCTTTTAACTAATTTTTATAGCGCAACAGTTAGAATTGGTGACTCGCTTGTAGTCATGGGGGCATTTTTCTGGAGCACGCATATTATTTTTACTGGTAAAATTATAGAAAAATTTAATCTTCCACTAACAATCGGGGCAATTCAAACTTTAATTGTTGCTGCGTCGTCATTAATAGTAGGATTAATTTTTGAAGATTTTATTTGGGTTAATATTTTGAAAGAAAAATTTCAAATTTTATATGCTGGAATTTTATCTGGAGGTCTTGCATTTGTTTTGCAAATATATGCACAAAAAAACATCTCTCCTGCTCCATCAGCTATAATTTTTTCATTAGAAGGTGTTTTTGCAACTATTGCAGCTTGGATTTTATTAAATCAGATATTAGACATAAATAATTTATTTGGATGCTTATTTATCCTGCTTGGGGTTTTGTTCTCTCAATTAGCTCCAATATTCAAAAGAAATTAACTATATATTATTATAAATAAAATCATAGATATAATAATTCTATAAATTACGAAAACATTTAAAGAAAATTTATTCACATATTCCAAAAAAAATTTAATTGTAAAATAAGAGAATAAAAAAGATAGTGAAATTGATATAAAGATAAGATAATTAATTTCAAAACTTTGTTCAACAACATTTCTAAGTTGAAGTACGCTTGCTCCTGCTATAGCAGGGATAGCTAATAAAAAAGAAATTTTACTTGAGTCAAATCTATTAAATTTTAAAAACCTTGCAGCAGTAATTGTAATACCTGCTCTACTTACTCCTGGTATTAAGGCAAGTATTTGAAACATACCAATAAAAAATATTGTTTTTAAATTAAGGTCATTAGATAATTTATTTTTGACTTTACTTTTGTCTGCAAAATATAAAATAATAGCAAAAATCAATGTTGTCCAAGCAATTATTTTGAGATTATCATCAAATAGATTAATTAGACTTGTGATGCTAAGAGTATATCCAGCTATTATGACTGGAACAGACCCAATAAACATTAAAGATACTAATTTAAGATTATTTTTCAGATTTAATAATTCTTTTTTGAAATAAAAAATAATTGCTAGCAAGGAGCCAAGATGAAGACTGACATCAATCATTAGTGAGCTTGTGTTAAATTTTAAAATCACTTCAACAATATTTAAGTGGGCCGAAGAACTAATAGGTAAGAATTCTGATATACCCTGAACTATTGATAGAATTATAATTTCAATAAAATTTATGTTCATTTTCTTTCGTAACTTAAATAAAGCTTAAATAAAACAATTCGATGGCAACATATTAGGTATGCATAAATGTAAAAAAGCATGTTAATAGTATATTTTTTTAAAATAAAGGACAGGTATACTGTCCTAATTTATCTTTTATTATTGAAAATCATAATATAATATTGATTATTGAGGAAAAAAAATGCCAAATAAAATGCTAAAATTTGTAAAAATAGGTCAACAAAACCCACCTAAAAGGGAAGTTTCTAATAGAAAAGATGACTTTAATGAAATTTATAATGAATTTATTAAAGAAAAAGCTGGTGAACAAGCAAGCAGATGTTCACAGTGTGGTGTTCCATTTTGTCAAGTGCATTGCCCCTTAAGTAATAACATTCCTGACTGGTTAAAACTGACAGCAGAAGGGAGAGTAAAAGAAGCTTACGAGTTAGCCCAAAGCACAAATAATATGCCAGAGGTTTGTGGAAGAATCTGTCCACAAGATAGATTATGTGAAGGTAATTGTGTTATCGAACAATCTGGGCATGGAACAGTTACAATAGGATCTGTGGAAAAATACATAACGGACACAGCTTGGAAAGAGGGATGGGTAAAACCCATTGAAGTTCAAAGTGAAAAGAATCAAAGTATAGGCATTATTGGTGCAGGTCCGGCAGGTTTAGCTGCTGGTGAACAGCTAAGGAAATTAGGCTATCAAATTACAGTATATGATCGTTATGATAGATCAGGTGGTTTATTGATTTATGGAATTCCGAATTTTAAACTAGAAAAATTTGTAGTGGAAAGAAGAACAGAGCTATTGAAAAAAAGTGGGATAAAATTTATTCAAAATTTTGAAGTTGGAAAAGATATAAGTTTAGAACAATTGAGAAAAAAGCATGATGCAATTTTAATAGCTACAGGTGTTTACAAAGCAAGAGAAGTAGATTTACCTGGTAAAGATTTAGCAAATATTTTTCCAGCAATGGAATTTTTAACAGCATCTAATAAAAAAGGATTAGGAGATGAGGTAGAATTATTTGATAACGGAACTTTAAATGCAGAAGGGAAAGATATTGTAGTAATAGGAGGTGGTGACACAGCAATGGATTGTGTTAGAACTTCAGTAAGACAAAATGCAAAATCAGTAAAATGTTTATATAGAAGAGACAGAGAAAATATGCCAGGATCAGCCCGTGAAGTAAGAAATGCTGAGGAAGAAGGTGTTGAATTTGTTTGGCTGTCCAATCCCAAAGAATTTATTGGAAAAAATAAAGTTGAAAGTCTAATTGTAGATAAGATTAAATTAGGTGAACCGGATGATAGTGGCAGAAGGAAACCGGAGATACAGAAAAATTCAGAATTTAATATCAAAGTTGACATGGTTATAAAAGCATTAGGATTTGACCCCGAAAATTTACCAAAGTTATTTAATTCAGATAATTTACAGCTAACCAAATGGGGCACCCTTAAAGTTGATTTCAATACGATGGAGAGTAATTTGCAAGGAGTATTTGCTGCTGGCGATATAGTTAGAGGGGCTTCTTTAGTAGTTTGGGCCATTAAAGATGGAAGAGATGCAGCAGAGTCGATTAGATTGTTTTTAGAAAGCAAAGAAACCAAATCAACAAAAGTTGCGTAATGAAAAACTATTTTAAAAATCGCAAACTTTTAGAAGATAATCATGTTTACTCTAAAAGCATGGAACATGATGCTTGTGGAGTAGGCTTAATAACCTCTACTGAGGGTAAAAAATCCAGGAAAGTAGTAGAATATGGAATTAGTGCGCTGAAAGCAGTTTTTCATAGGGGGGCAGTCGATGCAGATGGCAAAACAGGAGACGGAGCTGGAATTCATTTAGAAATTCCTTCTGATTTTTTTTCTGAAAAAATAGAAATCACTGGTCATAAACACGATGGATCAGAAATTTGTGTAGGAATGATTTTTTTACCTAGAAACAATTATGAAGCTCAGGAAAATGCAAGAACTTTAATTGAAAGTGAGCTTACTAAAAGTAATTTTAGCATCTATGGCTGGAGGCAAGTTCCTGTCAATCCAAAAGTTCTAGGTGAAAAAGCTAACCTTACAAGACCTGAAATTGCTCAAGTATTATTTAAGCATAACGACAAAAACTTAACTGGCAAAACATTAGAAAGAAAACTTTATGAATCAAGAAGAAAAATTGAAAATAAAGCAATCAACAATCAATTGGAGGGGTTTTATATTTGTTCTCTTAGTTCTAAATCAATAATTTATAAGGGAATGTTTTTAGCAGAGTCAATTGCTGACTTTTACTTAGACTTAAAAGATGAAAAATTTATTTCTAGATTTGTAATATTTCATCAGAGATTTTCCACTAACACAGCTCCAAGTTGGGATCTAGCTCAACCATTTAGAGCTGTTGCACATAATGGTGAAATAAATACTTTTAAGGGAAACTACAATTGGATGAAAGTTCATGAACAAGAAATGGAAAGTCCGTTATTTAATGATATGGAAAACTTAAAACCAGTTATACAACCTGGCGCATCAGACTCAGCAGCATTGGATAATGTATTTGAATTATTAAATATTTCTGGTCAATCTGCGCCATTAGCAAAATTAATGTTAATTCCCGATGCTTGGTCAAAAAAAAGCAAAACACTCTCTAAAGATCATCAGCAATTATTCAATTTTTTAAATAGTACAATGGAACCATGGGATGGCCCAGCAGCTATTGCTGGAACAGATAATGAATGGGTAATTGCTGCAACAGATAGAAATGGGCTTCGTCCAATGCGATATACAATTACAAAAGATAAAATTCTTTGTGCTGGGTCAGAAACTGGGATGATTCAGTTAGATGAAAAAAAAATAATAACCAAAGGAAGATTAGGACCAGGAGAAATAATTGGTGTGCGAATAGAAAAAGGTAAAGTATTTACTAATAGTCAAATTAAAGATTTTTTATCAAAGGAATACAAGCATTTTAATAGTCAGATTATTGAGTTAGATAAAAAGCTAGTAATTAAAAATGAAAAACCTATTTTTTCTGGAGAAGATCTTAGAAAAAGACAACATTCGTTTGGATACAGTCTGGAAGATTTAGAACTAATTCTACACCCAATGGCTGAAGATGCGAAAGAAGCAACCGGTTCAATGGGTGATGATACACCACTTGCAGTATTATCTGATAAATATAGACCTCTTTATCATTTTTTTAGACAAAATTTTAGCCAAGTTACAAATCCACCGATCGACTCTTTGAGAGAAAATAAAGTTATGAGTTTAAAAACAAGATTTGGAAATCTTGGAAATATTTTAGATTTTAATAATTTAACAAAAGACAATATATATGTTTTGAATAGTCCTATTTTGTCCAATTCACAATTAGAAAAATTTATTAATTTTTTTGGTAAAAATTCAGTTACAATTGATTGTACTTTTTCCAAAAAAGATAACCTTGATCAAGCGATTAAAAGAATTCAACATGAGTCTGAAATTTCAGTGAGAAAAGGTATTACACAACTGATTTTAAGCGATAAAAATGTTTCTGACCACAGGTTAGCAATACCTATGCTTTTAAGTGTTGGTGCAATAAATACTCATCTTATTAAAAAAAAATTGAGAGGCTATACATCTATTAATGCGCAAACTGCTGAAGCATTAGATACCCATTCTTTTGCAACTCTTATTGGTGTTGGTGCCACAACAGTTAACCCTTATTTGGCATTAGATAGTTTATACCAAAGGTTTGAAAAAAAATTATTTGGTAAATTTGGTTATGATGAATGTATAAAAAGATTCATCCAATCAGTAAATTATGGTTTGTTAAAAATAATGTCTAAAATGGGAATATCAGTTTTAAGTTCCTACAGAGGTGGATGCAATTTTGAAACGGTTGGATTAAGCAGAACCATAGCATCAGAATATTTTCCTGGAGTTCTCTCAAAAATTTCTGGAATAGGGCTTAGTGGGATAGAAAAAAAATTAAGAATTATTCACAAACAAGCGTTTGAAGATAATAATTCAGTTTTGCCGATTGGAGGTTTATATAGATATAGAAAAAATGGAGAAACTCATCAGTATCAGGGCAAGTTGATGCATTTATTACAAAGCTCGGTTGGCTCAAATTCTTTTGTGGGATACAAAAAATATGTTGAAGGAATTTATAATCTACCTCCAATACATTTAAGAGACCTAATTGGTTTTAGAGAAAGAAACTTAAATCCTACAATAGCTATATCTGAAGTAGAACCAATAGAAAATATTTTAAAAAGATTTGGAAGTGGAAGTATGTCTCATGGAGCTCTTTCAAAAGAAGCTCATGAAACATTAGCAATAGGAATGAATAGAATTAAAGGCGCTTCGTGCAGTGGAGAAGGTGGAGAAGATGAAAAAAGATTTATCAAAATGGATAATGGTGATAGCGCCAATTCTAGAGTAAAACAAATTGCTTCTGCAAGATTTGGTGTAACTATTAATTATTTAAATAACTGTAATGAAATTGAAATTAAGATTGCACAAGGAGCAAAGCCTGGCGAAGGGGGACAGCTGCCAGGATTCAAGGTTACAAATGAAATTGCAAGATTAAGACATTCGACCCCAGGAGTAACATTGATATCACCTCCACCACACCACGACATATATTCTATTGAAGATTTGGCTCAATTAATCTATGACCTTAAACAAATCAATCCAAAAGCTAGAGTTGGTGTAAAATTAGTTGCATCATCTGGTATTGGAACTATTGCAGCAGGTGTAGCAAAAGCAAAGGCAGATATAATTTTAATATCTGGTCATAATGGAGGAACAGGAGCCACGCCACAAACAAGTGTTAAATATGTTGGAATTCCATGGGAAATGGGTTTAACAGAAGCTAATCAAGTTTTAACTCTTAACAACTTACGACACAAAATAACGCTTAGAACTGATGGTGGAATTAAAACGGGAAGAGATGTTGTAATAGCTGCAATGATGGGAGCTGAAGAATATGGTGTAGCAACTACAGCGCTTGTGGCAATGGGTTGTATAATGGTAAGACAATGTCATTCGAATACTTGTCCTGTTGGTGTTTGCACTCAAGATGATGAGTTAAGAAAAAAATTCACCGGTACTCCAGACAAAGTAGTAAATCTATTCACCTTTATTGCTCAGGAAGTTAGAGAAATTTTAGCTCAATTAGGTTTCAGATCTTTGAATGAAATTATAGGTAGAACTGATTTATTAAGACAAATTAGTAAAGCTTCAGCAAATTTAGATGACCTAGATTTAAATCCGCTTTTTGTTCAAGCAGATCCAGGAGAAAATTTGAGATATTGTGAAAAACAAGAAATAAATTTTGTGCCTGATACTCTTGATCAAGAAATTATTCCTAAAATTGATGATGATTTAGAAAAAGAAAAAATACTCTGTAAAGAATTCGACATTAAAAATACACACAGAACTGTTGGAACAAGAATATCTCATTATTTGTATAAAAAATACGGTAACAATAAATTACAAGCTGATTTCTTAACACTTAAGTTTAAAGGATCTGCTGGTCAATCTTTTGGTGCATTTGCAACAAAAGGTTTAAAGCTTGTCCTTCGTGGTGATGCAAATGATTATGTTGGAAAGGGTCTATCGGGAGCGACATTATCAATTAAGCTATCAGATGAAAGTAACTTAATTTCTAATAAGAATACGATAATTGGCAATACAGTTTTATATGGAGCAACATCAGGAAAACTTTTTGCAGCTGGACAAGCTGGAGAACGGTTTGCAGTAAGGAATTCAGGAGCTAATGCTGTTATTGAAGGCTGTGATTCAAATGCTTGTGAATATATGACAGGGGGCACTGTTGTGGTACTTGGAGAAGTTGGAGATAATTTTGGTGCTGGTATGACGGGCGGAATGGCATTTATTTATGATCCAAATAGTGATTTTGAAAAAAAAGTAAATTCTGAAAGTGTAATTTGGCAATCTCTCGAAACAGATTATTGGATAAATTATTTAAAGGCTTTGATCGAAGAACATTATTTAGAAACAGATTCTAATTTATCAAAAAAATTAATTGAAAATTTTGATGTTGAAATTTCTAATTTCATACAGGTATGCCCTAAAGAAATGCTTGATAAAATTTCTAATCCAATAAGCTTAAAACCGATTATAAGTGAAGTAAGTTAAAGTGAAAAATTTGAATATTTTTTGTTTTGGGTTTGGTCAAGTAGCAAAAAATTTTATAAATAAGATTAATTTAAAAAAATATAATATTAACCTATCTACAACTTCAAGAAGTGAAACATCGAAAAAGACCTTTAACGGAATAGAATATCAAAATTACTTATTAAAAGATAAAAATTACGATTATGCTCTTATTTCAAAACTAAAGGAGTCAGATCATATTTTAATTTCTATTCCCCCAATAGAGGAGATTGATATAGTTACTAAACAATTTTCAAAATATATAAAAGAATCAAAAGCAAAATGGATAACTTATTTATCTGCAACTAGTGTTTATGGAAATCATGATGGTTGTTGGGTGGATGAAAATAGTAAAACAAAACCAACGACTAAAAATGGTATTTCAAGATTAAAAGCTGAAAATGAATGGATATCATTAAAAAGAAAATATAACTTACCAATACAAGTACTTAGATTATCAGGAATTTATTCAAACAAAGAAAATATATTAGCCAGATTAAGATCAGGTACTGCAAAATTAGTTAATAAAAAGAACCATTACTTTTCAAGAATACACGTAGATGATATTGGAAACATATTATTTGAGTCTTTAACTAAATTTAGATCAGGAGAAATATACAATTTATCTGATGATAAGCCTACATCATCTCAAGAGATAACATTATATGGTGCCAAATTATTGAATATTGAAAATATTGAAGTAATTGAGGTTGAAGACATAGAAAGCAAGATGGTTAAAAATTTTTATAAAGATTCAAAAAAAATAAATAATAAAAAGATGAAAGAATTCTTTAATTATAGATTAAAATTTCCCACTTATGTAGAGGGGTTAAATTATATTAAAAACAATTTTATTTAGCTCTAAAATTATTTTTTGAAGATTTCTTTTACTTGAAAGACTATGATCACCATTCTTAATTATAATTAATTTTTTTTTAGCTTTTGTGAATATTTTCAAAATTTTTTTTGAATAGTTTTTGGGTACAACATTATCTTTGTTGCCATGTATCATGGTGACGTTAATATTTGAATTAATCTTTTTATTTAAAATTTTATTTTTTCTTCCGTCTTTTATTAACTGATAAGTAATTGGATATTGATAATTTCCATGTTTTAATTGATAAATCCCTTTTCTTACAGTTTCATTTTTCATTTTTTTTGTAAATTTTTTCCACATTAAATTTTCTAAAAATTCAGGAGCAGAGCCTATTCCTATAAATCCTTTAATTTGCTTTTTAAAATATTTAAATTGATTAAGAGACAACCAAGCCCCCATACTAGAACCAATTAAAATAATATCATTTTTTTTAACTATTTTTTTGATAGAAATTTGAACTTCCTTTGTCCATTTACTGATATTTCCATTAGTAAATTTTCCTGAAGATTTTCCATGACCAGAATATTCAATAGCAAGAAATCCTATTTTGTTTTTTTTTGCATATTTGAATATTATACTAGGTTTTTCACCTTCGATATTAGACATGAAACCATGAAGAAAAATTATGTAAAGAGAATCTTTTTTATAATTACTTAAATATCTAATTTTCTTATTTTTTGAGATTTTTAAGTATTTAAATTTGTTCATATCAGTTTATTAGAGGTAATTCTTAATATATAAGTTTATCAAATGTCCTCAGAAATTAAAGTTTTACAAGTGATACCCAAATTAGGTTATGGAGGAGCAGAAACAGGCTGCTATGATCTTGCGCACTATTTATATGAAAATAAATGTAAGTCTTATATAGTTACAAGTGGTGGTGATTTAATAAAATATATAGATAAAAAAAAAGTTAAGTTAATAAAACTTCCAGTCCATAGTAAAAATCCAATTTTAATTTTTTTCAACACGATAATGTTAGTTTTTATTATTTTATTTAATAATATTTCTATTGTTCATGCAAGAAGCAGAGCTCCAGCGTGGTCTTGCTTATTTGCTACAAAACTTACACGTAAAAAATTTGTTACTACATTCCACGGTACTTATAATTTTAATAACAAGATAAAAAAATTCTACAATTCTGTAATGGTTAGAGCAGACTTAGTTATTGCAGGGTCAAATTTTATTTTTTCCCATATAAATAAAAACTATTTTAAAAATTTAAGTTTAAAAAAAAAATTTTTAGTAATCTATAGAGGTATTAATGTAGATTATTTTGATCCATCAACCACTACGGAGACGCAAGAGAGACAGTTGCTTGTAGATTGGCAAATAGACAAAAGTAAAAAATTAATTTTATTACCAGGAAGATTAACACCTTGGAAAGGGCAAGAGATGTTTATTCAAGCTCTTAGTTTAGTAAATAAAAAATTAGGATACGAATCTTTTTATGCAGTAATTCTTGGTAATGATCAAGGCAGAAATGTTTATACTAAAAAATTGAAAAGATTAGTAGAGCAACATAGATTAACAAATCAATTAAGATTTATAGATAATTGTAAGAATATGCCAATAGCCTATAAGATTTCTGATTTGATAGTTTCAGCATCAATAGAACCAGAAGCCTTTGGTAGAGTTGTCGTAGAGGCTCAATCTATGAAAAAACCAGTTTTGGCAAGTAATATTGGAGGTTCTAACGAAACATTATTAGACAATAAAACAGGTTTTTTATTTGAGGCTGGAAACTCAATGTCTTTAAGTAATAAAATTCTAAAAGTATTAAATTTAGATGAATCTACATTGAAATTATTAGGTAATGAAGGTAGAAAAAATATAATTAAAAAATTTAATGTTGAAAAAATGTGCTTTTCTACTTATGCAGAATACAAAAAGTTATTAAATTAAATGCCAACAATTACATTACCAGATGGAAAAAATATTAAATTTTCCAACCAAATTACGGGACTAGAGGTTGCTGAAAAAATTAGTAAATCTTTATCTAAGCAAGCTTCAGTAATTAGTGTAAATGGCGAACTTAGAGATTTGAGTTTTATAATTGATAAAGACTGTAAAGTTAAAATTTTTACATCAAAGGATAAGGAAGGTTTAGAAACAATTAGACATGATACAGCTCACATTACAGCTATGGCAGTACAGGAGATTTTTCCTGGTACTCAAGTCACAATAGGCCCAGTTATAGAAAATGGGTTTTATTATGATTTTTCTAGAAAAGAACCATTTACAGAGGAAGACTTAAGTAAAATTGAAAATAAGATGAGGGAAATTGTTGATAGGGATGTTTTAACTACAAGAGAAGTTTGGAATAGAGACAAAGCTATCTCTCATTTTAAAGAAAAAGGAGAGATTTACAAAGCTCAAATTATTGAGAGCATTCCAAAAGGGGAAGATGTTTCGATATACTTTCACGGTGAATGGCACGATTTGTGTAAAGGTCCACATTTATCTTCGACTGGAAAAATTGGAAAACATTTTAAATTAATGAAAGTCTCGGGAGCCTATTGGAGAGGCAATTCAAACAATGAAATGTTACAAAGAATTTATGGAACAAGCTGGGCTTCTAAGAAAGATCTGGACAATTATTTAAAAAGAATAGAAGAAGCTGAAAAAAGAGATCATAGAAAATTAGGCAAAGAAATGGATCTATTTCATTTTAGAGAGGAAAGTCCAGGCTCAGTCTTTTGGCACGAAAAGGGATGGAAATTATTTCAAAAACTTGTTGCTTATATGAGAAGCAGACAAGAAGAAGCAGGCTATAAAGAAGTGAACACACCAGAAATTTTAGATAGAGCTCTATGGGAAAAATCAGGACACTGGGAAAAGTATGGAGAACACATGTACACTTCTCAAACGCCAGATGAAAAAATATTTGCGATTAAACCTATGAATTGCCCAGGTCATATTCAAGTATTTAACCAGGGATTAAAAAGTTATAGAGATCTTCCTTTGAGAATTTCTGAATTTGGAAAGGTGCATAGATATGAACCTTCAGGAGCTTTACATGGATTATTAAGAGTTAGGGCCTTTACGCAAGATGATGCACATATTTTTTGTACTGAAGATCAAATTACAAAAGAATGCTTAATCGTTACAAATTTAATTTTAGACATTTATAAGGATTTAGGATTTGAAAATGTAATATTAAAATATTCAGATCGACCAGACTTAAGAGTTGGTGATGACAAAGTTTGGGATAAAGCTGAAAAAGCTTTATTGGATGCAGTTAAAGCATCTAAACTTGAATATACTATCAATAAAGGGGAAGGAGCATTTTATGGTCCTAAAATTGAATTTGTTTTAAGAGATGCTATTGGTAGAGATTGGCAATGTGGGACATTACAAGTAGACTTAAATTTGCCAGGAAGATTAGATGCATCGTTTATAGACAAAGATGGAAATAAAAAAATTCCAGTGATGCTACATAGGGCACTGTTTGGGTCTTTAGAACGTTTCATAGGAATACTAATTGAAAATTATGCAGGTAAATTTCCATTCTGGATATCACCCATGCAGGTAATCGTAATTCCTATTTCAGAAGAATTCGATGAATATGCAAAAAAAGTAAATAAAGAAATTATTAATATGGGCATTACATCTGAAGTAGATTTAAAAAATCATAATCTGAATTATAAAATTAGAGAACATTCAGTGTCAAAAGTACCACTTTTGTTAATTTGTGGTAAAAAAGAAGTTGACACTAACACAGTAACGATTAGAAGATTGGATACTAATAAACAAGAAAATATGGATTTAAAATTATTTCTAAAAAAATTTTCAGCTTTAAATAAAGCATCTTCAAATTAAGTGGCAGATTTTAAACAGAACTACTTTCAAAAAAGAACTAAAGATAGAGGCCCAAGGTCTAATAATAGAATTTCTTCACCTGAAGTTCAAGTTATAGGTAGCGACGGGGATAACTTAGGGATATTAAATACCAATGAAGCTATAACAATAGCTAAAGAGCAAGGTTTGGATTTAATCGAAATAGCTCCCAATGCAAAACCACCTGTGTGTAAAATTATAGATATGGGAAAATTTAAATATGATGCTCAGAAAAAGGCTAATGTTGCAAAAAAGAAACAAAAAATAGTTTCTTTGAAAGAAATAAAAATGAGACCTGTTACAGAAACTCATGATTATGATTTTAAAGTTAAAAATGCAAAAAAGTTTATTGAAAAAGGTGATAAAGTGAAATTCACCATTAGATTTAAGGGTAGAGAACTTCAACATTCTCATTTAGGTAAAGAATTAATGAATAAAATAAAAATTGACATGCAAGCTATTGGTAAAGTGGAATTGGAACCAAAGTTTGATGGCAAGCAAATGATTATGGTTATTCAGCCTTTATAAGGCTTAAAAGAGGTTGTAAATCTATTCCAATATTTGTATAAGACCGCAGAATTATGCCTAAATTAAAAACTAAAAGTTCAGCAAAAAAAAGATTTAAGATCTCGGCTTCGGGAAAGGTTATGATGGCTCAAGCAGGGAAAAGACATGGCATGATCAAAAGGACAAATTCACAAATTAGGAAATTAAGAGGCACAACTACTATGTCCAAACAGGATAGTAAAATAGTAAAATCGTACATGCCTTACAGTTTAAGAGGATAAAATGGCAAGAGTAAAAAGAGGTGTAACAAGTCACGCTAAACATAAAAAAGTTTTAAAAGCTGTTAAAGGTCAATGGGGCAGAAGAAAAAGTACAATTAGAGTTGCAAAGCAAGCTATGGAAAAAGCTATGCAATATGCTTACAGAGATCGTAGAGCTAAAAAAAGAGAATTCAAATCTTTATGGATTCAAAGAATTAATGCAGGTGTAAGATCAGAGGGATTAACTTATTCAAAATTTATTAACGGCCTATCTAAATGTGGAATTAAATTAGATAGAAAAATACTAGCTGAAATAGCATACGATAGCCCAGCAGCCTTTAAAACAATAGTTCAAAAAGCACAATCTGCATTAAATTAATCTTCGCTATTGTTTTTCTTTGGTGAAGAAATAATCTGTCATTATGTCTGATATTAAAAAAATTAAAGATGAATTTTTTTTAAAGTTAAAAGAAGATTTAAATTTAAATCAAATTAATGAAATTAAAAATGATCTATTTGGTAAAAATGGACTCGTTTCATCACAGTTTAAGAAGTTAGGTTCTGTTGCAGAAGAAGAAAGAAAAAAATTTGCATCTGAATTAAATACTGTGAAAGATGAACTTCAAAATAAATTAGTAAAAAAAATTCAGGAAATTGAGAGTAAAGAAATAAATCAAAAATTAGAAAAAGAAAAATTAGACATAACATTACCTGAAAGACCTTTTTTTAAAGGAAAGATCCATCCAGTTTCACAAGCGATTGATGAAATATCATCTATATTCTCTGAGATCGGTTTTAGTGTAGAAGAAGGTCCTGATATTGAAAATGAATATAATAATTTTACAGCATTAAATACACCTGATAACCACCCTGCACGTGACATGCATGACACTTTTTATCTAGATAATAAAAAAGAGTTATTATTAAGAACACACACTTCACCAGTACAGATTAGAACAATGCTTAAAGAAAAGCCTCCTTTTAAAATTATTGCTCCTGGTAGAACTTATAGATCTGATAGTGACCAAACGCATGCACCAATGTTTCATCAGGTTGAAGGGTTACATATTGATAAAAATATAAATATGGGACACTTAAAAGGATGTTTAGATTATTTTATCAAAGAATTTTTTGAGATTGATAAAATAAAAATGAGGTTTAGACCAAGTCACTTTCCGTTTACAGAACCTTCTGCTGAAGTTGATATTGGATATGAAATTAAAGATGGAAAAATAGTAATTGGTGAAGGTGATAAATGGCTAGAAATTTTAGGATGTGGAATGGTGCACCCAAATGTTTTAAAAAATGTAAAAATAGATACCAAAAAATATCAAGGTTATGCTTTTGGTATTGGAATAGATAGATTGGCAATGCTCAAATATGGAATTAATGATTTAAGAGCATTTTTTGATTGTGATTATAGATGGTTAAATCATTTTGGATTTGATCCATTAGATGTGCCAACAAATTATAGAGGTCTAAGTAGATGAAAATAACCACTAATTGGCTTAAGGAACATCTTGATACTAAGTTTAGTGAAAATCAAATTATAGATAAATTGACAGAAATCGGACTGGAAGTAGAGAGTGTTGAATCCCAATCCACTGAATTGGATAGTTTTTTAATAGCTAAAATATTAAAGACAAAAAAACATCCTGGAGCAGACAGATTGAAAGTTTGTGATGTAGATATTGGAAAAAAAAAAATAGTTACAGTGGTTTGTGGTGCATCAAATGCAAAAGAGGGATTATTAACAATTTATGCTCCACCAGGTGCAGTTATACCAAAAAATCAAATGAAGCTAGTGGTTAGTAAAATAAGAGGCATAACATCATATGGAATGCTTTGTTCTGAGTCAGAATTGAATTTGTCTGAAAAAAGTGATGGTATTGCTGAACTTTCAAACTCAAAATATAATAATAAAGTTGGTAAAAATTATTTTCCAAGAAATACTTCAAATATAATTGATATCTCAATCACACCAAATAGAGCAGATTGTCTAGGCGTAAAGGGGTTAGCAAGAGATTTAGCTGCTGCTGGATCAGGTACACTGATAGATAAAAAAAAAATAAAATTAATTCAAAAAAATAAGCAAAAAATTAATATTAAAATAACTAAAGAAAAAAATCAAGGATGCAACATATTTGGAAGCTGTTTAATTAGTGGTGTAAAAAATACAGAAAGTCCTAAATGGTTAAAAGAAAAGATTATTTCATTAGGTCAGAAACCTATATCAGCAATAGTGGATATTACTAATTATGTGATGTTTGATTTAAATAGACCATTGCATGCTTATGATGCGGACAAAATTGATAAAGGTATAATAGTTAGAAATTCAAAAAAAGGAGAAATTTTTAAAGCTCTAGACAACAAAGATTATAAGCTTGAAAATGATATGTGTGTGATTACCGATAATTCGGGTGTGTTAGGTCTAGGAGGAATAATTGGGGGCACTAGATCTGGAACTGAATTAGAAACTAAAAATGTTTTAATTGAAGCAGCTTATTTTATTCCTAGATCGATTAGAAAGACTTCAAAAGTCTTAAATATAGATACAGATGCAAAATTTAGATTTGAAAGAGGCATAGATCCTTTATCAGTAGAACAAGGTCTTCAGAGAGCAGCAGAGCTAGTGAAAAAAATTTGTGGTGGTGAAGTTAGTAAATTTGATATTCAAAAAGTTGAAAATATTAAGAAAAAAATTATAAAATTTGAAATATCATCATTTGAAAAGATTACTGGTTTTAGTATTAAACAAAATGAAATGATAAAAATCCTGAACAAACTAGGATTTGAAATTAAAAAAGAAAAAAAAGCATTAATCTTGAAAGCACCATCCTGGCGACCTGATATCGAACAAGAAATAGATATTATTGAAGAATTAGTAAGAATACATGGGTATGATAAAATTCAAATTGTAGAACCTGAAAAAAGCAGAACTAAGCCTACACTAAATAAAAAACAAAGATTGTTTCATTTTCTTCAAAGATCGATTGCATCTAAAGGTTTTATAGAAACTATAACGTGGTCTTTTACTGACTCTAAGATTAATAAGTTATTTTTAGAAAATAATGAAGAAGTTAAAATCGTAAACCCTATAAGTTCAGATCTCAATGTTTTAAGAAGTTCTATTTTTTCTAATTTAATTATTTATCTAAATAAAAATTTAGATAGAGGATTTAAAGATATTTCATTATTTGAGATTGGCCCAATCTTTTCAGGATCACAGCCTGGTCAACAAGAGACAGTAGTATGTGGATTACGTGCCGGTAAGATTTCTAGATTAAATTGGCTTGAAAAAGATAGGTTGGTTGATGTTTTTGATGTGAAGCAAGACGTTGTAAGAAGTTTAGTAGAATCAGGATTTGATCAAAATAAATTATATATAGATGACAAAACTCCTAGTTACTATCATCCAGGAAAATCAGGAAGAATATTTCTTAACAAAGATAAAGAAAAAGTAGTGGCTTATTTTGGAGAAATTCACCCAATTATTTTAAAAAAAATAGATATAAAAACTGAGTCTCTAGCAGGATTTGAAATATTTTTAGACAATATCAAACAAACTAAAAAATCATTAAATAATCAAAAAACTCAATATAAATACTCAGACTATCAAAAATCGGAAAGAGATTTTGCATTTGTGTTAAATAAAAATTTTCATGTACAAGAATTAATAGAAGTAATTTCTAAGATAGATAAAGATTTAATTAGAGCAGTAAAAGTGTTTGATGTATACGAAGGAGATAATATTCCTGAAGGAAAAAAATCAATAGCATTAAATGTTACTATTCAATCTTCAGAAAAAACTTTAAAAGACGAGGATTTAGATAGAATTAATCAACTTATAATTTCTACAGTAGAAGATAAGACCGGTGCAAAAATAAGATCTTAAATATGAGCACTATTGATAACATCAGAAATTTTGCAATTATTGCACATATAGATCATGGTAAATCTACTATTGCCGACAGAATCATTCATAGTTGTGGAGGACTTACTGAAAGAGAAATGAAAGCTCAAGTTTTAGACTCGATGGATATAGAGAGGGAAAGAGGAATAACAATTAAAGCTCAGACGGTTAAACTTAATTATAAAGCAAAAGACGGTAAAGATTATATTTTAAATATTATCGACACACCAGGTCATGTAGATTTTAGTTATGAAGTTAGTAGATCTTTATATGCATGTGAAGGGTCTATTCTAATCGTTGATAGTACTCAAGGAGTTGAAGCGCAAACTTTAGCTAACGTCTATCAAGCTCTTGATATTAATCATGAAATTGTCCCAGTTTTAAATAAAGTTGATTTACCAGCATCTGACTTGGAAAAAACAAAAAAACAAATTGAAGAGGTTATAGGCATTGACACAGATCAAGCTATAGCATGTTCAGGAAAAACTGGTGAAGGCATAGAGAATATTTTAGAACAAATTATTAAATCATTGCCAGGACCAGTAGGAAAAAAAAATGATGTTCTAAAATGTTTATTAGTTGATAGTTGGTATGATACATATTTAGGAGTTGTCATTTTAGTAAGAGTAATTAATGGAAAAATTTCAAAAAATATGAAAATAAAAATGATGTCCACTAATCAAGAATATCTAATAGAAAAAGTTGGAGTGTTTACACCTAAAGCAACAGATATCAAAGAGTTAAATGCAGGTGAAATTGGATTCATAACAACTGGAATAAAAGTTCTATCAGAAACAAAAGTTGGAGATACTATCTGTGACGCTAGTAAACCACTTCAAGAAGCATTACCCGGTTTTAAACCAAGCAAGCCAGTTGTATTTTGTGGGTTGTTTCCAGTAGATAGTTCAGAGTATCAAAAGCTCAAAGATGGTTTAGCTAAATTGCAACTAAATGATGCTAGTTTTTCTTTTGAAGCAGAGTCCTCATCGGCGTTGGGATTAGGTTTTAGATGTGGTTTTTTAGGACTTCTACACTTGGAAATTATTACTGAAAGATTAGAAAGAGAATTTGATATAAATTTACTAACAACTACACCAGGCGTTGTTTATAAAGTTTATTTAAATAAAGGTGAGGTAATTGAATTACAAAATCCTTCAAGTTTGCCTGAGCCAACATTAATTAAAAGTATTGAAGAGCCTTGGATTAAAGCCACAATAATCACTCCAGATCAATATCTGGGTGCAATTATTAAAGTATGCCAAGATAAAAGGGGAATACAAACAAATTTAAGTTATTCTGGCAATAGAGCTGTTTTAAATTATGAGATCCCATTAAATGAAGTAGTGTTTGATTTTAATGATAGACTAAAATCAATGACTAGTGGTTACGCAAGCTTTGACTATGAAATTATAGGTCATAGAGAAGGCGATTTAGTAAAGCTAGGGATATTAGTAAATGCAGAACCAGTTGATGCACTTGCAATGATGGTGCATAAAGATTTTGCTCAAACCGTAGGTAGAGAAGTTTGTGAAAAATTGAAAGATTTGATACCAAGACACAACTTTATGATACCTGTGCAGGCAGCGATAGGAGGAAAAATTATCGCAAGAGAAACTATCAAAGGATTTAAAAAAGATGTTTTAACCAAAATTCATGGTGGCGGAGCACGAGATAGAAAAAGAAAATTATTAGATAAGCAAAAAAAAGGAAAAGCAAGAGGCAAACAATTTGGTAAAGTTGAAATTCCTCAAGAAGCTTTCATAGGTGTTTTAAAAATAAATAAAGAAAAATAAAATGCTAAAAATAAAATTAATTTTATTTAAATTAAAAAACTTTATCATAATCATAAAATCAAGATTAAAAAAAAAAGAAATTATATTAAGATATAAAAAAAATAAAAAAAATTTTGAAACATTAATTGAAGGCAAAATTTTTACTCAAAAATGGTTTTTAAATAATTTTGAGATTTTTTTCAATTATTTGCCAAAAGAATTAAATAAAAAATTTTCATATTTAGAAATAGGGTCTTATGAAGGTTTATCTGCATTAAATATATTATCAAATTATCCAAATGCAAATGTAACAACCATCGATCTTTGGGATCTAAGTAACACTAATTCAGAGTCATTAGATGTAAATTTTGATGAAGTGGAAAAAAGATTCGATGAAAATTTAAAAGAATATAGGTTTACTAAAATTAAGAAAGACTCTGTTGTAGCGTTACGAGAACTTCTAAAAAAAAATATTTTATTCGATATAATTTATATAGATGGGTCACATAATGGAGAAGACATTTTAAGTGATGCTTTAGAAAGCTATAAATTGTTAAATACAAACGGAATTATAATTTTTGATGATATTGTAAATGCAAATAAAAATATAAGCGTTCAATCATACAAAGGTTTTGAAAAATTTTGTGAAATACACAGCAACAAATTACAAATTCTATATTTAAAAAATATAGCTGTAGTCAAAAAAATCAAATAATATGAATAGTCTTATTATCAAATCCAAATTAACCGACAAATTAAAAAAAAATGATATTCAAAATATATGCAAATTAAAAAATAGTCATTGGAAATATGGAATTAAATCTCAATTAAAATGGTTTCAAATGAATATGAAGGAAAAAGATATTCACAATTTAGCATACATGAAAAGAAAGTTAGTTGGATATGTTTCATTAAGAAAAAGAAGTTTTTTTTATAACAAAAAGAAATATACATACTTATACTTTGATACCCTAATTGTATCAAAAAAACATAGAAGACTAAATATTGGGCATAATCTTTTAAATTTAACCGTTAAAGTAATTATTAAGTCGAAACTACATTCAATGTTGATTTGTAAAAAAAAAATAGTTTCTTTTTATAAAAAATACAAATGGAGAGAAGTAACACAAAATAAAAATAAAATATTTGATCATAAATATTCAAAAAAATTGTCAATGATGTGCATTAACAGAAAGCAAAATACTATAAAAAAAAATACGAAATATTATATTTTTAGTTAGTAATTAATATTTTAGGGAGAAAAATTTATTAATTAGTAAAGATATTTTGTTAATTTCATTTCTAGTCATATCTGAAAAAAGTGGCAACCTAACAACTCTACTGTAGATATTTTCAGTTATTGGAAGTTTATATTTACAATATTTTTTGCCCATTTTAGATTTGTGAAGAGGTACATAATGAAATGTAGCAGCTACTCTTTCATTTTGAAAAAGTTTTTTAAACTGATTAGCAAGTTGAGTGGTTTTAAATACGAATCCTAAAATATGGTAAGCGCTAGAAGCTTTTTTACTAGACTCTATAAGGTAAAATTTTTGAGTATTTAGTTTTTGAATTACTTTTTTAAAAGTAAACCAATTTTTTTTTCTAATACTTTGTATTTTTTTAATTTTTAATAATTGTGAATAAAGTAGTGCACAACTAAGTTCAGGAGCTCTATATTCCGAACCAAAATCAACCCAACTATAAAATCTTTTATTATTTTTAGAAGATATTATTTTCTTTTTATAGTTTTTAATAAATATTTTTCTATTAGTCCCTTTATCTAAAATGCAATTAGCTCTTTCAATTAATTTATAATTATTGATTGAAATACACCCAGCTTGACCACCAACTATATTTTTTGTTTCATGAAAACTAAAAACACCAATATCCCCAAAAGTTCCTAAAAATTTATTTTGATATTTACCTAAAAATGCATGGGCTGCGTCCTCAATTAAAAAAATTTTTTTTGATTTAGCGTATTGAGATATTTTTTTTATCTGACACGCATTACCTGCATAATGAATGACATAAATAGCTTTTGTTTTTTTTGTCGTTTTATTTTTAATGTCATCATAGGAGATATTTAAGTCATGAGGATTTATTTCTACAAAAATCGGTTTTGCACCTCTTAAGACTATTGCATTCGCAATTGAAACAAAGCCATAAGATGGTAAAATCACTTCGTCACCAGGTTTTAAATTAATTAAAATTGCAGATATTTCTAGTGCAGCAGTACAACTATGAGTTACTGCAACAAATTTAGACTTTAGATGTCCCCTTATTATTTTTTCAGATTTTTCCTGGTAAAATCCATCTGTAAGTATTTTTGATGATAAAACATTTTTAATATGTTTTAGATCATTTTTATCTAAAAATGGTTTAGTTATAGGTATCAATTTAATATCCAATCTTTATATAATTCAAGGTTTTGTATCAAATATTGAGGGTAATTATCATCTATTATTGTTTTTTTAAGTCTCAAATTTCTACCAAAAGGATCTATCAAGTTATCAATATTATTCTTTATGTTGTCTAAATCTTTAAATTCTTCCTTATTAAACTCAGTATGAGCCATATTTTCAATCTTTTTAGATATCTCATCGGGTGTCATTAGATATGTAAAATGCCAGCCTCCATTTTCAATTAATTGAATACTCATTTCTTTGTCAATTCTCCAAAAAGGGTAGTTGATATTTTTTTTTTTTAAAATTCTAAAATCAAAAAAGGATTTTAAATGTTTTTTTTTACAAATTCTAGATCCAGCCCAGTCTCCATTACCCTCATCTACACCAAGAATATTTAGTTTATAATAGTACATATTTTGAAGAAATATACCAAATTTAAAATTATTTTTTTTAAAAAGTGGAATTGTTTTGGGATTAGGAATTTCATCTTCATCTGAAAATATTATCAAATCCTCATCTTTAGCATTGGTAATACCACTAAACAAATTTTCCATCTGAATTTTAAGCAAATGATAATCTTTTTTTCCAGTGATTTTTATGTCAGGTAAATCATCGACTTGAATGTATATAATCTTTTTTCCATATTTAGATAAAAAAGTTTTATCAAAATTATATCCTTTATATTGACCTGTGTGAGTTTTACTAGCTTCACAAATCACAAAATAATCTACATGATCTTTGAGACTATTATAACGTAAATCAAATAGCATATTTGCATTATAGAACGTTATGCAATCAAAAATTTTTACAGTCATTAATAAATTTTATTTGTATCAAAATAAGTATAGGGCCAATCTAAAGTTTTTGAATTTTCTTTAAACCAAAAAGGTAGATATCTTTCAGCTAAAAAACCATAAATTCTTTTTTTACCATACGTATCCAAGTTAAATTCTTTGAATATTTCTTCGCATTTAAATAACCAATCGAAAATTTTAGAATAAAATGCATCTAATAAGTGAAAATTTTTACAAATAAATAAATTATGAGGGTTAAATTCATGACGGTTTAAATAATTATGAAACTTATTTTGTTCGTTTGCCTCTAATAATTTAATAGCATTATTGAGAAAAAATTCTCCATGGTTAAGATTAAAATGATCTTTAATTGTACATTTATTAATTAAAAGCGAAGGTTTTTTCAAAATGTATGAAAAATTATTTTTTAAAAGTTTCATAAATTTCTCTTTACCCAAATTTATTGGTTCAGCTAAAATACAATCATAATTATTCCATTCATCAGGCACTTCTTTTAAAATAGAAAGACTCAATTCATTCATATTTTTTGGTGAAAAAGCACTTTTATTTATCCAAAATCTTCTATATGTGCAAAAACCAATCCATTGATGTTTTTCTGTATTTAATGAGGGATCTTTCCATAGTCTATAATGAAAAGAATATTCTCCAAAATTCTTGTTTTTGATAGATATATCGTTATCAAATTTATCATTTATCCAATTTTTATTAAAGTGATTTTCACCCAAACCCACAGGTGTCAAATTATTTTCATTAAAAAAAGAATAATTTTCATCGTAAATAGAAATGCAAAAAATTTTCATATTAAGATATATTTATATATGTAATAGGTAGAAATAAATAAATTAAATGTAATTTCAATAAAATTAAACTAATATTCTTTAATCAGGAGAGATGGCCGAGTGGTTTAAGGCGCACGCTTGGAAAGTGTGTGTACTGTCAAAGGTACCGTGGGTTCGAATCCCACTTTCTCCGCCAAAAATTTAATCAGCGAAATTTAAATCAACATCTTTAAATCTAGAGTCCGCGGGCTGGTCTAATGGATGAGGAATTTTAGCTTCATTAGATAAAATATTTTTTGTTCTTGTAAATGTCATTTCAATTTGAGTGGGATCGTTATTTGAATTGAGATATTCTGTTCCTAGAGGATTTTGTCCATGCACGTGACATAAAGATAAATTAAATTCATTTATAAAATTTGAAATTATTTTTATGTTAAGATCAACGTTGTGAAATTCAATAACTAAACCTGAAATTTTTGTTTGATATTTTAATATATCATTCAAGATTCTATATTCAGAACCCTCAATATCAATTTTTAAAAAAACAGGATATAACTGAATTCTATCTATTATTTCAGAAAAATTTATCTTATTTACTCCTATGCCTATTGAAGATTCATAATGAATAATTTTATTAGCAAAAAATTTTTTATAATCATTATATAAAAAAATATTATTTACAGTAGTTTTTAGTAAATTTTTATTAAATAAATTTTTTATTTTAAATAAATTAATAATATTTTTTCGTGAAAATTTTTTAATACTAGAATATTTAACAGATGGATCGTAACAATGTATTGGACAATTTTTAATTTTATGAAAATGTTTTTCAAAAGACCAATCATAAGATAATCCAAAACTAATTAAACTTTGAGCAAAATTTAATGAGTCTTTTTCAACAAGATATCCACCATCATTATCTTTTCCTAGCCTTATTAAATTGTACTCATTTTTAGGTTTAAAAATTTTTGGAAGCATAATACACTAGTAAAGTATCACGAATTAATATTTTCTAAAACCTAGAATTTATTATAAATGAACAAAATTTTGTAAACTTACTTTAAATAATAGTTAAAACTTTAGTCCACAATATTTCAATAATCTGATAATGGTATTCCAAGTCTATCTTTCTTGGATAGAATTGGTTTTTTTATTGGCCATTTTATTTTTAGATCTTTATCATTCCATTTCAATGTGACTTCACTTTTTTCGTTACGATAGTTTGTGCACTTATAATATATAATACAATTCTTAGATAAACACATAAATCCATGGGCAAACCCTTCAGGTATAAATAGAGAAAAATCAGAATTTTGATTAATTTTTATTGAAAAATGCTTTCCATAGGTTTTTGAATTTTTTCGAAGATCAACCACAACATCTAAGATCTCTCCATGTGCTACGGTTATTAATTTTGCTTGAGGTTTTATTTTTTGTAAATGTAAACCTCTTAAAGTATTTTTTTTTGAATACGACAAACAATCAAAAATAAACTTCTTTTTAAGAATTTTTGACCTCTCTATTTCTTTAAAAAAGCCTCTGTGATCTTTATAAATATTAGTTTTTACAATTACTAAATCTTTTATTTTAGTTTTAATTAGTTTCATTTTTAAAAATTCTAAGTATTTTTTTTTCTAAGTTTTTAATCGGTTTCCATTTAGGTAGAATCTTTAAATTATTTTGATAGTTAGATATAGTAGATTTATTTAAATATTTCACTTTAATCTTTTTGTTTAAATTTTTGTTTAGAGATTTTATTAAATTATTTACCTTTATATTATACCTATTTTTAATACAGTATGACCCTGATTTTATATTATTATTTAATAAAATCATAACCGAATTAATTATATCATCCGTATGAATTATGTTGAGGGACAATTGTTTAGAAATAATTTTAGTTATTGTATTTTTTTTATAATTGTTAATTATTGTAGGTAATAGTTTTTTTCTATTATCATTGTCACCAACACTTTCATAAAATTTTATATTATAAAACTTAGTTTTAGCATTAATATTTGAATAGTAATTACCTATCATCTCAAATGCATTTTTTGTTGCAGCATAAAAATTTTTTGATACTAGTTTTTCACTGTGTGCATGTTGCATCATACTGCCAAAATTAATAATTTTTTTTGTTTTGTTGCTTATAATGTCATAAATTATAGTTGGAAATAATATGTTAGAATTAATGAAGCTCTCTATTTGATTATGTAAATGATGGTTGCTATATAAGGTTGCAAAATTTATAAAATAATCAGCATTAGTATCTTTTAGCTTTATAGAAAGTTCTTTATTATTAGAAAAAAAAATATTCTTATATTTCTTTGGATATAATGTTTTTAATTTTTTTATTTTTTTATTTTTTTTATTTTTACTTCTTAAAATATCAATTACAGAATAATTTTTTGATAGAGCATATAATAAAAACTTATAACCTATAAAGCCAGTCGAACCAGTTAAAAGTAAAGTTTTTTTCCTCAAGATTTATAATTTTTTTAAATAGTTACCATAATCACAATTTCCGTAAAAATTAATATTTTTTAAAATTGTTTTTTTATTAATCCATTTTTTTGATAAAGAAATTTCTTCCAAACATGCAATTTTTATCGATTGAACTTTTTCAACTGATTGCACAAATGATGAGATATTTGTCATGTCCTCGATTTTTCCTGCATCTGACCAAATAGCACCTCTTCCAATGTGTTCGTAATGTAAATTACCACTATTTTTATAAATATTTAAAATATCTGTTATCTCAATCTCTCCTCTTTTTGAAGGTTTCAATTTCTTTGCATAATCAATAACTTTATTATCAAAAAAATACAAACCAGTAATTGCATAATTTGAGATAAATTTTTTTGGTTTTTCTATTATCTTTTTAATTTTATTATTTATTATTTTTGCAACACCAAAGTTTTCTGGTGTTTTAACATTTTTTAAAAAAATTCTGGATCCAACAGTATGTGTCAAAGATTTTTCAAGTTTATCAGTTAAACTTTGTCCATAAAAAAAATTATCTCCAAGAATTAAAGCTACATTGTCTTTTTTAATAAAATTTTTTCCCAAAATAAAAGCATCAGCAAGTCCTTTTGGTTTTTTTTGAATTTTGTATTGGATTTTAATACCAAATCTTTTTCCATCACCTAAAAGTGATTTGAAGTTTTCTATTTGACCAGGATTTACAATCATTAAAATATTTTTGATGTTAGCGAGCATTAAAATGGATAAGGGATAAAAAATTAAAGGTTTATCGTAAATAGGTAATAATTGTTTATTTACAGCTTTTGTTAAAGGACTTAATCTTGTCCCTGTTCCACCTGCTAAAATAATACCTTTCTTAATCATAAAAATTAAATTACTCTAAATATTGTTGACGACCAAGATATAATTTTAGTTAATATCATGCATCAAGATTTAACATAATAATATTTATAAGCTTGGTATAATATAGGGTTAAGAGAACTAAATAATTTGCAGTAAAGATAGGTGCAGAGTTAATCTAAAAATTTAAGTTAATTACGTTAAATAATCTTTTAAATTCAGGGCTTATTTAATGTTCTATTATATGTAAATGAATTTATTTTCATCTATTTTTTTAAAAAAATGTTATAAATATCTAATTTCCTAAAATTAAAATATGAAAAATAATTCTACATATCAAGCAGATTCCATCAAAGTGTTAAAAGGTCTTGAGGCTGTAAGAAAAAGACCAGGCATGTATATAGGTGACACTGACGACGGCACAGGGTTGCATCACATGGTTTATGAGGTTGTTGATAACTCAATTGATGAAGCTCTAGCAGGACACTGTAAGAATATTGATATTAAAATAAACTCTGATGGAACTGTGACTGTAAGAGATGATGGAAGAGGAATACCAGTTGATATGCATAAAGGTGAAAAAGTGTCTGCCGCAGAAGTTATCATGACGCAACTCCATGCAGGTGGAAAGTTTGATCATGACTCATATAAAGTTTCAGGTGGATTACATGGAGTTGGTGTTTCAGTTGTAAATGCCTTATCTGAAAAATTAAAATTAGAAATTAATAGAGATGGAAAAAAATATTTTATAGAATTCAAAAATGGAGATGCAAAAGCTCCACTTAAAGTTATAGGTAAATCAAAAGAAACAGGAACACAAATAACATTTTTACCTTCTAAAGAAATTTTTTCATCAATAAAATTTGTTCCAAACATAATAATTAAAAGAATGCGTGAACTCGCATTTTTAAATAAAGGAATAAAAATAACAATAAATGATCTAAATCAAAAAAAAGAAAAAATAATAGAGTTTAGATTTGATGGGGGTGTATTAGAATTTGTAGATTTTCTGGATGAAAAAAGAGAAAAACTCTTAAATAAAACAGGAAATGACCTATTTAAAAAACCAATTTATATTGAAGGTAAAAAAGGAAACATAGAAATTGAATGCTCTTTAAAATGGAATGCAAACTACAGTGAAGACATCTATCCGTATACAAATAACATATTTCAAAAAGATGGAGGTACCCATTTGTTGGGATTTAGAAGTGCGTTAACGAGAGTAATTAATAAATATGCCACAGAACACAATCTTTTAAAAAAAAATAAATTAACTATTTCTGGTGATGATATTAAAGAAGGTCTAACTTGTGTTATTTCTGCAAAAATACCTGATCCAAAATTTTCATCTCAAACAAAGGACAAATTAGTTTCATCGGAAGTAAGAATGATTGTAGAAAATATTGTAAACGAAAAATTATCCACATGGTTTGATCAAAATCCAACTACTTCTAAAGCAATTCTAGCAAAAGTAATGCAAGCAGCACTGGCAAGAGATGTTGCCAGAAAAGCAAGAGAAAATGTAAGAAGAAAAGGAGCTTTAGAATTAAGTGGTTTGCCTGGAAAATTGGCTGACTGTCAAATAGGAAAACAAGAAGGAACTGAGTTATTTATAGTTGAGGGTGATTCAGCGGGTGGATCAGCAAAGCAAGGAAGAAATAGATCAAATCAAGCAGTTTTACCGTTAAGAGGAAAAATTCTTAATACGTATGTTGAGGGTGGTGTTCACAAAAAGAATGGAAATAAAAATGGAAGTGAACATAAAACTAAAGCATTAGCTAAAATGATGTCTTCTAATGAGGTTGTTACTTTAATTAACGCACTCGGACTTGACCCAAAGGCTGAAGATTTGGATTTAAAAGATTTGAGATATGGCAAAATTATTATTATGACAGATGCCGATGTTGATGGTTCACATATAAGAGCACTATTACTTACTTTTTTTAATAATAAACCATTTAATAAACTAATTGAAAATGGTCATGTATATTTAGCTCAACCACCATTGTTTAAGATTAACAAAGGTTCAAAAGGTATTTACATAAAAGACGAAAAAGAATTAGAAGATTACATTTCAAATAATAGCGACGAATTAAAAAAGATGAAAAAAAATAGTAAGGAATATGCCAAAACTTATGAAGAGGTAAAATCTAGAATGAGTATTCAAAGATTCAAGGGATTAGGTGAAATGAATCCAGAGGAGTTATGGAATACGACTCTAGATCCTGAAACAAGAAATTTGCTAAAAGTTCAATACTCTAAAGATTTTAAAAAAGATCAACATCTTATTCATACTTTAATGGGAAATGATGTTGCTTTAAGAAAAGATTTTATTGTTTCAAATGCGATAAATGTTCAAAACCTAGATATTTAATAATGAAGTTTTTCGAAACTTCTAAATATTTTTCTTTAAAAAAATCGACATACATCAACCTTAGATGGATCGCTATCTTGGGGCAATTAATAACAACTAGTTTAGTATTTTTTATTTTTAATTTTGAATTTAATTTTATTTTGATCAATCTAATAATCTTTACTGGAATACTAAGCAATTTATATTTAGTTTATATTAATAAAAAAACTCAACTTAATGATAAGATAGCATTTTATTTCTTATTAATTGATATTATACAATTAACATGCTTAATATATCTCACGGGTGGTATTGTTAATCCATTTTCAATATTTCTTATAATCCCTTCAATTTTTTCTTCCTCAAATTTAGGAACTAAAAGCAATTTATTGTTAGTGATTATAACATTTTTAATAATTATTTTTCTTACTTTTTTTAGTTATCCATTACCATTTCCAGTAAATGAACATTTTCATGTTGATGGATACTATTATTATTCAATTCCTATTTCACTAGTTATTGCTTTGTTATTTTTAAATTATTTTGCTTCAACTTTTGGAACTGAGTCAAGATTAAGAAAAGAAGCATTAAATAAAATGGAAGAAATTATGTCAAAAGAACATGAGCTTTTATCGCTAGGCGGACAAGCTGCTGCTGCTGCACATTCTCTAGGTACGCCTTTTTCAACAATCAAGATTATTACAGCTGATTTATCAAAACAATTTAAAAACAATAAAGAAGTTTTGAAAGATGTAGAACTATTAGCAAGTCAAATTGAAAGATGTAGTGAGATACTAAAAAAACTAACCTTGAATCCCATCATTGAGGATGAATTTATTGATAGTGATTTAACTATGTATGATTATGTAAACGAAATAGTAAAATCTTTTCAAGATATAACACAAAAAAAATTTATTATTAACTATGATCAAAATTCCAATTTATTAAAAATTAATAAATCAGTTGAAATTGTTTATGGATTAAGAAATTTTATTGGAAATGCAAACAAATTTGCAAAAGATAAAATATTTATAACCATTAAAAGTGATAGTAATTTTACTGAAATTATAATTGAAGACGATGGAGAAGGATATCCTAAGGATGTTCTTAACAAAATTGGGGAACCCTACATTACATCATATAAGTCGTCTAACAAAGTTAAGTCTGGGTTAGGCCTTGGCATATTTATTGGTAAAACTTTACTTGAAAAAAATTATGCAAATATTTCATGTAAAAATTCACAAACAAAAAAAGGAGCAGAGGTTAATATTAAATGGAATAATAAAGATCTTTTAAATGTTTAATGTAATGTACTCTTATTTTCAAATAATCCGCTTAGTTGAGAAATCATAACATCGCCTAGTTCATTAACATCAGTTATCTTAATAGCCTTATTATAGTATCTAGAAACATCATGTCCAATACCAATAGCTAAAATTTCAGTATCACTTTTAGTTTCAATAGATTTAACAATTTTTTTCAAATGTTTTTCTAAAAAGTCACCTGAATTAACAGACAAAGTTGAGTCATCAACTGGCGCACCATCTGAAATTACCATCAAGATTTTTCTTTCTTCTTTTCTTTTTTTTAATCTATTGTATGCCCACAATATAGCCTCTCCATCAATGTTTTCTTTCAACAATCCTTCTTTAAGCATCAAACCTATATTATTTTTTGCTTGTCTCCAGTGAGTGTCTGCACTTTTGTAAATTATATGTCTCAGATCATTGAGTCTGCCTGGGTTTTTAGGTTTTTCAACTTTAGTCCAAGCCTCTCTGCTTTTTCCACCCTTCCAGTTTTTTGTTGTGAAACCTAAAATTTCTACTTTTACAGAACATCTTTCTAGTGTTCTAGATAATATATCAGCACAAATCGCTGCTATTGTTATGGGACGACCCCGCATTGAGCCTGAGTTATCAATTAACAAAGTTACTATCGTATCTTTAAAATCAAGATCTTTTTCTTTTTTAAAGGACAGAGAATTGTAGGGATCCATGATAACTCTGGTCAGTTTAGAGCTATCTAACAAGCCTTCTTCTAAATCAAATTCCCAAGCTCTATTTTGTTTTGCAAGGAGTTGTCTTTGTAATTTATTGGCAAGTTTGGTTATTAAATCTTGGAAACCAACAAGTTGTTGGTCTAAATTTCTTCTTAATTTTTCTATTTCTTTTTTATTTTCCAATCTTTCGGCTTTTGCGATTTCATCAAATTCATTTGTAAAAATATTATATTCTTGATCAAGACCTCTTAAATCATCTTGTTGCATCTTTTTTTCTGGACTCTCTTTTAAAGAGTCAGAATTTTCCAATTGTTCATTCATTTGTTGATCATCAAGGTCGAAGCCTGCATCTATGCTAGTTTGGATCTCATCCGATTTACTTTGATCTCCCTTTTCATTTGACTGATCATCATTGTTTTCTGGTTTATTTTCTTCTTCATTATTTTCTTCTTCATTATCTTCACTATCTTCCTCATTATTAGAACCAAATACGTCCATACTTTCAAATATTTCAGAAAATTTTGAACTATAGTTATTTTGATTTTCTAAATTTTCATTTAAAAAATTAATATGCTTGTCAATTGATTTAGAAAAATCATTTTCCCAAAAATTTAGCATTTTTGACGACTCAGGACTAAGTTCAATATTTAAAAATTTTTTTAACATATATAGTTCAAAAGCATCTGCTATGGGAACATCTTCTTTGTTTTTTAATTGATTTTTACTTAATGAAACTACTTTTTGATTATAATTTTCATTAAAATTTTTTTCAATACCTTTAAGCATTTTTCCACCCAAAATTTCATATCGGATTTTTTCTGCAATATCATATAAAGATTTGCAAGATGGATTTTTTGGTAGGTTTTTATTAAATATTTTTTTATCTGAAAATTTTTTTTTAAGTGCAGTTGAGTCCATCTCTGCTCTTAATCTAATAAAATCTTTTTTATCTGATAAATTTGTTATATCAAAATATTCTATATTTTTTGAATTTAAGTTCTTGTCAACTTTTTTTATATCCAGTTTGTAGTCATCTGAAATTACTTTTGCTGTAGAAATTAAAGCTTGCTTAAATTTTTCTTTAAAATTATTTTCTTTATCACTCATTTAAATCTGAATATTTATCATAGACTCTGGAAGTTCTTCACCAAAACATCTTTGATAATATTCAGCAATAGTGTTTTTTTCAATATCATCACATTTGTTTAAGAATGTGACTCTAAAAGCATAACCAGTATCTTTAAAAATTTCTGTATTTTCAGCCCAATGTAAAACAGTTCTAGGGCTCATGACGGTTGAAATGTCACCAGCTATAAAACCTTTTCTTGTTAGTGAAGCAACTTTAATCATATTAGAAACTAGCTCTTTACCTTTTGGGTTGTTAAATTTTTTATTCTTTGCTAAGACAATTTCCATTTCTCTATTAAGATTCAAGTAATTTAAAGATGTTACAATATTCCATCTATCCATTTGGCCCTGATTTATTTGTTGAGTTCCATGATATAATCCCGTTGTATCTCCTAAGCCAACAGTATTGGAGGTTGCAAATAATCGAAAAAATTTATTTTGTTTTATCACCTTATTTTTATCTAAAAGAGTAAAGTTTCCCTCAGCTTCCAGTACTCTTTGAATTACAAACATTACATCTGGTCTTCCAGCGTCGTATTCATCAAAAACAAGGGCAACAGGGTTTTGAATAGACCAAGGTAGTATTCCTTCTTTAAACTCTGTAATTTGTTTTCCATCTTTAATAACTATCGCATCTTTTCCAATAAGGTCAATTCTGCTTACATGACTATCCAAGTTTACTCTAATACAGGGCCAGTTAAGTCTTGCCGCAATTTGTTCAATATGAGTTGATTTACCAGTTCCGTGGTATCCTTGAACCAGAACTCTCTTATTAAAGGCAAATCCAGATATAATTGCAAGTGTAGTATCTTTATCAAATTTGTAATTTTTATCTATTTCAGGAACATATTCACTTCTTTTTGAGAATGCATTGACATCCATATCAGAGTCAATTCCGAAGGTTTGTTTTAAAGAAATTTTTATATCAGGTTGTATGTTTAAATTAGGTGTCAATTTTTTCCCTATATGTGTTTTTAAGCTGTGTGTAAGCTAAAGTGATTAATTTAAGTTTTTCCTCGTATTGTTTATTTCCTAAATTAATATCAGGGTGAAATTTTTTGACAAGGGTTTTGAATTTTTCTTGTATTTTATCCCATTTTAAACCGACTGAAACACCTAAAATTCCAAAAGCTTTAATATCATTACTATCAAATTTGAATTGACTCATATGATTATATTCACTTTTGAGCTTAGCTTTATCAAATTCATCTTTTAAAGTGTTATTCCAAAGTACTTTAAAAAAATTATCTGATGAGCTAAAGCTTTGTGTAGGTTTATGCCAAGTCATATCAGATTTTAAAAAATTGAATACTTGCTCATCATTCATTCCAGAAAAATAGTTCCAATTTTTATTAAATTCTTTAACATGGTTTAAACAAAGCATTCTATAGTTTTTGCTATTGTCCTTCTCAATAGGAGCCTTATATTCACCCATTTCAAAACAATTATTCCAATCACATATATTTTTCATGATATAATATAATAAATAATTATTTATGAATATAAATGAATTAATTCTAATAGTTAGAAATAAACTTGAAACAGCGATGACTATTCAAGAACTTAAAATTGAAGATAAAAGCTTTTTACATAAGAATCACAAAGAATATAAGGAGGGAAAATTCCATTTAAAATTAACAATAAAATCAGTGGACTTAGCAGAATTAAGCAAAATAGTCGCAACTAAAAAAATATACAATATTTTAGATGATGAATTGAAAAAATATATTCATTCAATTCAAATATTATTTAACTAATTCCTTTAATAAAAACTTATTAATATCCTCTTCATTAAATTGCAGCTTGTAAGTTGGAGTTCCTATTTTTTTTAGCAATACTAAGTTTATTTTATTTGTATTGTTTTTTTTGTCTTTTTTCATAAAAGATAAAATCTTACTTATATTTTTTCTAGTAATTAATTTATTGATATTTCTTGGAAGATCAAATTTATTTAAATGGTTTTCTATAATTTTAAATTCTTTTATATCTAAAATTTTTTTAAAGAGGCTAAATTTTGCAGCTGTTTTAATTCCTAGAATTACAGCTTCTCCATGATTAAGTTTTTTTGAAAATCCAAGTGTAGCTTCAAAAGCATGAGCAAATGTATGTCCGAAATTTAAAATTTTTCTCACACCCATTTCTTTACTATCAATTTCCACAACTTTTTTTTTTACTAAGCAACTTTGAAAAATTGCTTTTTCGATAAATGGACTTTTTAAATTTAATATATTAAAAGCATTCTTATCTAAAAAAGTAAAATTTTTTTTATCTGAAATTAAAGCATGTTTTAAAATTTCACCATAACCACATATAAGTTCTCTTTTAGGTAGAGAGTTTAAGAAATTAATATCAGAAATGACTAAACTGGGCTGATAAAACGCCCCAATCAAGTTTTTACCATATTTAGAATTTATTCCAGTTTTTCCACCAATTGAAGAGTCTACTTGCGATAATAAAGTCGTAGGTATATTAATAAATTTTAATCCCCTCTTAAATATACTTGCTGCAAATCCAGATACATCTCCAGTGATGCCACCACCTACTGAAATTATATAATCATTTCTGTTAAAATTTTTTTTTTGAAGAATATCTAAAATATTATCAACACTCTTTTGATTTTTATTTTTTTCATTGGCTTTAAAATGATAAATAGAATTTTTTTTAGAGGGTAAAGAGTTTAGAATTTTTTTGATTAGTTTTTTTGGAATATTTTCGTCTACAACAACAAGGCTTTGATTATAATAAATTACATTTTCTTTCATAATTTTTTTAAGCTTATTTAAAATATTATTCCCGATAAGAATTGGATATTCTTGGGCGCCTGCTTTTATTTTTAATTTAATTAAGCTCATACATTTTAATAATTTTTTTTACTATTTCAGTTTTGGTAAGCTTATTACAGTTAATTTTAAACTGTGCATAAGAGTAAATTTTTGACCTTTTTTTTATCATTTTTTTAATTTCTTGATCTGTGGATTTAAATGCTAAAGGTCTTTTTTTACTATTTTTTATTCTATTAATCAAAATTGACTCATCCCAATTGAGCCAAAATGAGTAATGGTTATCTATTACCTCTTTTCTAATTTTATCATTAATAAATCCCCCACCACCCAAAGAAATAATATTATTAATTTTTTTTAAAGACTTTATTGTTATTTTTTCCTCTAGGTTTCTAAAGTAATTTTCGCCTTTTATTTCAAATATTTGTGAGATATTCATACCAGTAGTTTTTACAATTAAACTATCTATATCAATAAATGGAAGATTTAATTTCTTTGAAACCAGGTTTCCAATAGAAGATTTTCCAGACCCCATCATGCCTAAAAAAACAAGGTTTTTATTTAAATACATAAACTTTCTTTATTGAAAAAACACAAATATGTCTTAATTTGAAATTAATAGAGAATATATGCAATTTTCAAAAAATACAAGTAGTGGCATAAGTAAAAGTTTATTAATTAAATTGGTATTAATTATAGTTTTTATTATTAGCGTCATAATATTATTGGGTAAAATTGATTTTCCATCTCCCAACAAAGAAATTGAAAAAATTATTCCGAATGAAAAACTCAAAATTGTTAAATAAAATAATATTATTCGTTATATTATTTTTTTCATTTTTATCATTTAAATTAAACGCTCAAGAACCTGCGGACATTTGGAGTATAGATACATTAGAAAAAACCCAGAAAAAAACTGAAAATAATAATTTTGAAGAAGAAAGCGTACCACAAAATTCTATCTATGAAATGCAAACTCTAAATGTAGATGGAAAGATTATAATAGAAGAAGATCAAACCCTAATCTCAAAAGAAACAAAAATTGTAGGTCTTTATGACCCAGCTGAAAATGGATTAGATATCGACATGTGGTCCAATTCAGATGGTGATCAAATTTTAAAAATTTTCGAAAGAATTAATAAAATTGACCTTTCACAAGATGCAACAGAAATTTTAGATATCTTGCTTGTGACAAATGCGTACTATCCAAGTTTAAACATCACAAAGGAGCAATTCCAAGAAATAAAATCAAAATGGCTTATAAAAAATTCAAACCTTAAATTAATTGAAGATTATTTATTAAAAAATCAGATAGTAAATGAAAACCCAAAATTAACAAAATATTTAGTTGATTATTATCTGTCAAGATCCGACATGAATAAATCATGTGAAATATTTTCTAAAATTCAAACATCTATAAATGATGAATATTTATCAAAGTTCAATATATATTGTTTAATTAATGACAAAAAGAAAGATGAAGCTCAATTATTAATAGATTTAAAAAAAGAAATAGGTTTTGAAGATAAATTTTATGAAAGTAAAATTAGTTATTTAATGGGTTATAATGCTAAACCAGAAACATCTATATCAGAGAAAACAATTTTAGATTTTCATTTATCTCATAGAACTAATCCGGAATTTAAATTTGAACCTGATGATAAAACCTCCAAACAAATATGGAAATATCTATCAACATCAAATTTATTAGGTAATATACAGAATCTTGAAATACCAAGCCTTGAAAAAATATCAATCATCGAAAAAGCTACACATGAAAAAAATTATCCAGAAAAAGAACTATTTGAATTATATAAAAGATTTCAATTTACTATTAATCAACTTTTAAATATCAAAGAGTCTTCTAAGGTATTGCAAACAATAGAAGCTAGAGCTTTAATTTATCAAGGAATTTTAATTACATCAAAAACTGAAAAAAAATTGGAATTGATGAATGCCTTAAAAAATTCTTTTAAAAATGAAGGTTTGGGAGATGCATTTAATTTAGAATTAACAGAGTTTTTAAAAAAAATAGATTCAGATAAAGTTCCTTCAAACTATTATTCATTTTATGAAAAATATTTAAAAAAAGAAAAAAACGAATTAACTAAAATTAAAATAAATAATAAAATTCTTCATCAGTCAAAATTGATAAATTATTTTAAGGAGGGAAATAAATATAAAAATATAGATAAGGACATTAAAGATTTATTGAGAAAAATTAGAAAAAATAAAAAATACTTTTTTTCAAAAAAAGATGTCATTATAATGGAAGCACTTAAATCAGATGGAGTTAAAGTTCCTGATAAATTTAATAACCTCTATGAGATCGATGAAAATGAAGTTCCAGCCGATATTCAAATATTAATAAAAAATAATGATATGGGTGTAACTTTGTTGAGAATAGTTGAATTTATAGGACAAGATAATTTAAAGGATATAGATGCAGATACTATGTATTTTATTATAAGTGCTTTGAATCAACTTAATATTGACCCCATCAGAAATAAAATTTTACTAAAAATTCTTCCTTTAAAAGTTTAAATTTTATAATAAAATATAAATAATTATGACAGTTAAAAAAATTTTAACAGAACCAGATCCGTTGCTGCGTCAAGTGTCAACTCCAGTAGAAAATGTTGGTGAGGAGGAAAGGAAGCTTATGGATGATATGTTAGAAACAATGTATGCGGCACCAGGAATAGGTCTTGCTGCAATTCAAATTGGAATTCCGAAAAGAATTATAGTTATGGATATTAGTAGGGATGAAAACAAAAAAGAACCAATGTATTTTATAAATCCAATTATAAAAAATAAAAACTTAGAGAAAAATAAATATGAAGAAGGATGTTTGTCAGTTCCAAATCAATTTGCTGAAATAGAAAGACCAAATAGATGTGAGGTTGAATATTTAGACTATGATGGGAAGAAAAAAACACTCAAAGCTGACGGGTTACTAGCAACTTGTATTCAACATGAAATGGATCATTTAGAAGGAATTTTATTTATTGATTATTTATCTAAATTAAAAAAATCAATGATTATAAAAAAACTTTCTAAAAGTAAATTAAGCAGAATTGTTGTTTAATACATGTTAAAAAAAATTGTTTTTATGGGTACACCATTTTTTGCTGTACCAATATTAAAATCATTATACCAAAATGGATATTCCGTATCAGTTGTATATACTCAGCCACCTCAAAAATCACAAAGAGGGCAAAAGATTAACAAATCTCCTATCCAAGGAGTATCAGAAACATTAAAAATAGAATATAGAACTCCAAATTCACTAAAAAATAATAAAGAAGAATATGATTATTTGAAAAAGCTAGATGCAGATATAGCTATTGTTGTTGCTTATGGACAAATTATTCCCAAAGAATATTTAAGTTTAGTTAAGAGGGGGTTTATTAATATTCATGCTTCACTGCTTCCAAAATGGAGAGGAGCAGCACCTATTCAGAGATCAATTATGAATTTAGAAAAAGAAACAGGTGTTAGTATTATGAAAATAGAAGAAAAGCTAGACTCAGGACCTATTTGCAATTCTTATAAAATAAATATTATGGTTGACGATAATTCTGAAGTAATAGCTGAAAAACTCTCTACATTAGCAGCAGAAAAAATATTAGATAATATTGACCAAATTTTAGAAGATAAAATAAAATTTAAAGAACAAAATCATAATGAAGCAACTTATGCAGCTAAAATTGAAAAAATAGAAGGTAAAATAAATTGGAGCAAAACAGCAGAAAGTATCATTGGTAAAATCAATGGACTATATCCAAATCCAGGGGCTTTTTTTATTTATAATGGGGAAAGGTACAAAATTTTAAAGGCAAAATTAGCACTTGGTAGCGGCCAAATTGGGGAGGTTTTGGATAACTATTTAAAGGTTAGCTGTGGTAATAAAAAGTCAATTAAAATACTTGAAATTCAAAGACAAGGAAAAAGACCTCAAAACATTGGTGAATTTATGCTTGGATCACAGATTGAAAAAGGCTCAAATTTGAATAATGCATAGATATCAAATTTTAATTGAATATGTGGGAACTAACTTTGTTGGTTGGCAAATTCAACCTAAAGGAAAATCAATTCAAAAGTTAATTCAGACAAAGTTGTCTAAACTTTTAGGAGAAAAAATATTATTAATAGGGTCTGGCAGAACAGACTCGGGAGTTCATGCAATTGAACAGTCAGCACACTTTGAATGTAAAAAAAAAATTAAAAATCTTGATAAATTTTTAAAATCATTAAACTACTTTGTAAACAACATGGGTGTTTCAATTATTAATATTAAAAAGAGAAACTTAAATTTTCATGCTAGGTTTTCTGCAAAACAAAGAATTTATAAGTATGTAATTTTTAATAGATTGAGTAAACCATCCATAGAAAGGGGAAGAGGGTGGCATATAATTAAAGAGTTGGATATATCATTAATGAAAAAGGGTGCAAAAAAACTTTTAGGAACTAAAGATTTTTCCACATTTAGAGCATCAAAATGTAACGCCACAAGCCCAATTAAAACAATGGAATCAATTAAGATAAAATCAATTAGAGGAAAAATTGAAATACAATTTCGATCTCAGTCTTTTCTGCAGCAACAAGTCAGATCAATGGTTGGATGTTTAAAATATTTAGCTGAGAGAAAATGGGATTTAAAAAAATTCAATTCAGTTTTTGAGTCAAAAAAAAGAATACTTTGTGCACCCCCAGCTCCAGCTGAAGGACTATTTTTAGAAAAAATTATTTATTAGATTGCTGTCGACCGATGCTAAATTTTTTATTAATTCTCCATCTTGACTCAGCACGAACAATATAGCCACAACAATTTTTAGAACCACATTTACAAGGAAATTGTTTATAATCTTCATCATAACCAAATCCGTAATCGCAAGTAAGCTCATCACCTTTTTTAATATCTTTAATAGCAATCACCCATAATTTTAGGCCAGTTCCGTTATAGTCACAATTATTAGAACAAGAATGGTTTATTAAACGAGCAGTATTCCACGATACATCACCATCAAGATCATATTTCTTATTTAAATTGAAAAGATAAATTGGTTTTGCGTTGTCAAATTTTTTAGATTCTTCAGTCTGTTTTTTAGTGATAATGTTTCCAACATAATTAATAATTCTTTCACCTTCTTTAATATTTCTAGTCGCATAAAGACCACGACCTTTTTTATCAATATTTGATTTTTTAATTCTATAGGGCTTCATAAAGAGCTATTTAATGGCTATTTAAAAATTATCAATTAAATTCTAATAGAGCATCAACATGCATTACTGTACTTTCTTTAAGTGCGCTAAGGTCATAACCACCTTCCAAAATTGAAACAACTTTTCCATCACAATATAATTTTGAGAGCTCCAAGGTTCTTTTTGTAATTGCATAAAAATCTTTACTCTCTAGTCGAAATTGAGCCAATGGATCATCTTTATGGGCATCAAAGCCTGCAGATAACAATATAAACTCAGGTTTGAATTCCTTGATTTTTTTGATCACAAACTCATAGGCATTTAAATACTCCTCAGAGGTTGTGCCAGCTGGTAGTGGAATATTCAATATATTATTATATTTACCTTTTTCTTGTTCTGTGCCGGACCCTGGATAAAAGGGATATTGATGAGTTGAAATATATAAAACTTTCTCATTATCATGGAAAATATCTTGGGTGCCGTTTCCATGGTGAACATCAAAATCAATGATTGCAACTTTATTGTGTTTATATTTATTTATTAGGTAGTTAGCTCCAACAGCCACATTATTATAAATACAAAAACCCATCGCTTTATCTTTCTCTGCATGATGTCCTGGAGGTCTGACTGCACAAAAGGCATTTTTAAACTCAGAATTTTGAACACCATCAATAGCTGCAATGATCGATCCCACAGCATCTGAAGTAGCTTGCTTACTCCCTGGAGAAACAATGGTATCTCCATCTAAAAAGGATAATCCTTTATTTGGAAAAGATTTTTCCACAAAGTTTATATAATCAGAGTTGTGAGTAGTTTCTAAAAGAGATCTGTCAAAATTTGAAGGCTTTTTCCAAATCAAATCTTTATTATTTAGTTTTTTGAAATTATCTATAACAGCTTTAACCCTTTCAATTTTTTCTGGGTGACCGTCACCTGTGTTATGATTTTGATAAGTATCAGAGGTTATTAAACCAGTTTTCATTAAAAGTAATTTTTAAGAATTTCAGTATAAATTTTTGTCAATTTTTTTAAGTCTGAAATGGATACTGCTTCGTCTACTTTATGCATTGTTTTACCTACTAGACCAAATTCTAAGCATGGAGCAATTTTTCTAATAAATCTTGCATCTGATGTTCCACCTGTTGTAGATAATTGAGGTTTAATTTTAGTAATTTTTTTTATTATATCTTGAATCATATAAGTTGTTTTATTTGATTTAGTTAAAAAGGCTTCACCTGATACACGATATTTTACTTTAAACTTAGATTTATCTTTTTTACTAATTTTTTTAAAAATTTTATTTAATCTATTTTTTAAACTAGAAGATGTGTGTTTATCGTTAAATCTTATATTAAATGTAGCCTTTGCAACACCTGGAATAACATTATCCGCAGTATTGTCGATGTTGATTTTAGTTACTTCTAAATTTGTTTGTTGAAAGTCTTTTGTTCCTTTATCAAATTTTATTTCTTTTATTTCATTTAGTATTTTGATTAATGTGGTTGATGGATTTTTAGCACGATGAGGATATGCAACATGACCCTGAGTTCCAATTATTGATAATTCAGCGTTGATACTTCCTCTTCTACCAATTTTGATCATTTCACCAAGTTTATTTGGGTTTGTTGGCTCACCAACTAAGCAAAAATCTATTTTTTCTTTTTTCTTTTTTAGGTAATCGACTACTTTTTTGGTACCATTAATTGCAGCACCTTCTTCATCTCCAGTAATTAACAAACTAATAGAACCTTTAATTTCTTTGTTATTTGATACAAAATTATTTACAGCAACAACCCAGCTTGCAATTGCACTTTTCATGTCATTAGCGCCTCTACCAATAAGATGATTTTTTTTAACAGCTGGTCTAAATGGTTTAATTGTCCAATCTTTAATGTTTCCTGGAGGAACTACATCTAAATGACCCGCAAACATAAAGTTTGGTTGTGAATTGCCCAGTCTCGCATATAAATTTTTTACTGGTTTAGAGTTTTTGTCTTTGAATTCTAGAATTTTACACTTAAACCCGATTGAAGTTAGCTTTTTTGCTAAAAATTTCATTACACCAGCATCAATAGGTGTAATGCTTGGAAATCTAATTAGCTCTTTTGCTAATGTAATCTCATTATAAGTTGGCATTTATTCTCTCAATAGATCATTAATAGAAGTTTTTGATCTAGTTTTTTCATCAACTTGTTTAATTATTACCGCACAATATAAAGCAGGACCCTTACCATCTTTACTTGGTATGCTACCAGGAACTATTACTGAGTAAGGTGGAATTTTACCATAGATTACTTCACCAGTTTCTCTGTAAACAATTTTTGTAGATTGACCAATAAATACGCCCATAGATAATACAGATCCTTCTCCAACAATTACTCCTTCAACTATTTCAGAACGAGCTCCAATAAAACAGTTATCTTCAATGATAGTAGGGTTAGCTTGCATTGGTTCTAAAACACCCCCAATTCCAGCACCTCCTGATATGTGACAGTTCTTTCCTATTTGTGCACAAGATCCTACAGACGCCCAAGTATCAACCATAGTTCCTTCATCCACATAAGCTCCAATGTTTACAAAGCAAGGCATTAATACAGCATTCTTTCCTATAAAAGATCCTTTTCTAACTGGAGAATTTGGAACCATTCTGAAGCCAGCTTTTATATGATCTTCTTTGGTCCAACCTGATGTTTTACCTTTTAGTAAATGAGATTTATCGTACCAACTGCTATATGGACCACTCAATGAGTCCATTTCATGAGTTCTAAAACTTAACACTATTGCTTTTTTCACCCACTGATTAACTGTCCACTCGTTGCCATTTTTTTCAGCAACTCTTAGCTCACCTTTATCAACAAGTTCAATTGTTTGGTCAATGGCATCTAATATAGATTTATCAGATTGACCATTAATGGAGTCTTTATTGTCCCAAGCAGTATTGATAATTTTTTCAAATTCTTTCATAATTGTATTTTATTGTTAGTAAGTTAGTTTTGTTATGCTTTTAATATATTAATTTCTTGAAGAAAAGAAGGCAAGTTCTTAATCTTATAATCAATATAAGGTTTATCAGCATCTTTTTTTGCAAAAGCTTCCTCATTTTCAAGCCAACACGTTTTCATTCCTAGGTTTTTAGCTTGTTCTAAATTATGAGCAATATCCTCTATTAATATTGATTTGGTTGGTTCTATTTTAAATTTATCAATTATTTTTTTATAAGGCTCTATATGTGGTTTAGGTACAAAATTTGCATCCACAATATCGAATGCACCATCAAACAAGCCATCAATACCGAGTTGTTTAGTAACATTTTTTACATGGGCATTGGATCCATTGGTAAATATGTATTTTTTTTCTTTAATCTTTATTAGTTCATCTTTTAATTTTAGATCTTTAGGTAACCAGCTAATGTCTATATCATGAACGAATTCTAGGAATTCATGAGGATCAATACTGTCTTGTTTCATCAATCCCGATAATGTTGTACCATATTCATAGAAATATTTTTTCTGAATTTCTTTAGCTTTAACTAAATCTACATCCATTTTTTTTGATATAAATGCACTCATCTTTTTGTCTACTTCAGAGAACACTTTAGTTTGTCCTGAGTATAGCGTGTTGTCCAGATCAAAAATCCAGTACTTTATATCTAATAAATTTTTCATTCTCTAATTAAAGTCCCTGAACCTTTATCAGACAATAGTTCAAATAAAAGTGAGTGATTTTTTCTCCCATCAATTATTACTACTCCTTTAACCCCATTACTTGCAACGTCTAGACAATTGTTAATTTTAGGAATCATTCCACCAGAGATAACTTCTTGATCAATTAATTTGTTTGCTTTGATTGAGTCTATCTCAGGTATTAGTTTTTTTTCATTATCCAGAACACCTTCCACATCACTAATAATCATTAGTCTTCTTGCCTTAAGTTCTTTAGCTATTGAACCAGCAACTGTGTCAGCATTAATATTAAAAGTTTGGTTATTTTGATCTAATCCAAGTGGAGCGATAATAGGCACCTCATTAGCTTTAGTAATTTTTTTTAAAATATTAGTATCAATATTAGTAGGTGTGCCCACAAAACCTAATTTATCATTTTCGGGCTTTACTGTTATTATATTTGACTCTCTAGAGGTAATTTTTTTTGTTTCACAAGATTGTTTTTTTAATGAATCGACAATTTCTTTGTTAAATTCAATTAATACATCCTCAACTATATTAATTGTATTTTTATCTGTAACTCTTAGTCCATTAATAAAACTGCTTTCAATATTAAGCTCATTTAACTTATTGTTTATTCTTTTTCCTCCTCCATGAACAATTATGGGATTAAAACCAAGTTTTTTCAAAACAGCAACATCCTCGATAAAAATTTTAAATAATACTGGATCAACTAAAACACTACCACCGCACTTAATGACGATAAATTCATTATTATACTTTTCTAAATATTTTTTTACTTCTTTAAATGTTGGACCGTCTTTAGGTAAGATGTTTGTTAACACTTCTTCTTTTAACAATGACATTTAAGTTGTTTTGACAGTCATTTTTCTTTGCACAAAATATTGTTGGATCATTGTAAAGATATTATTGAAAGACCAATAAATGACTAGTCCAGCAGCAAATGGAGCAAGTATTACAGTTAAAAATAATGGAAAGAACATAAATATTTTAGCTTGAATAGGATCTGGTGGTGTGGGGTTAAGTTTCTGTTGAATAAACATTGTTATACCCATAATGATTGGCCAAGCACCTATTAATAAAAATGATGGCGGGTCCCATGGTATTAATCCAAAAAGGTTAAAGATTGAAGTAGGGTCTCTATCACTTAAATCCTTTATCCATCCATAAAAAGGCATATGACGCATTTCTAAGGTTACAAATAGAATTTTATAAAATGCAAAGAAAACTGGTATTTGCACAAGTATCGGCAAACATCCACTCATCGGATTTACTTTTTCTTTTTTGTAAAGAGCCATCATTGCTTGTTGTAATTTCATTTTATCATCTTTATGAAGTTCTTTTAGCCTAGCCATTTCAGGAGCTAAAAGCTTCATTTTTCCCATACTCTTAAAGCTAAAATTTGCTAGTGGAAAGAAAGCCAATCTAATACAAACTGTAACAGCAATAATTGCCAAACCATAATTGCCAAGCAGCTTAAAGAAATAGTCTAAAGCAAAGAATAATGGTTTTGTAATGAAGTACATAAAACCCCAATCAATAACTAAATCAAATTTGTTAATTTTTAAGTTTTCTGCATAACCATCAATAATTTTTACTCTTTTAGCAGCAGTTATTATTTGAATCTTTTCCTCCATAGAACTGTTTGGACCAACTTCTGTACCTTGACTGGTTATATAATTAGCGCGAAATTTATTTTTATAATCAAAAGTGGTTTTAAATTCTTTCCCTTTTTGCGGAATAACTGTTGTTATCCAATATTTATCTGAAATACCTACAAATCCTTCTTGTGCCGTACTTGTAAACTTTTTTTCCTGTATATCATCGTAATCTTCTTCAATTAATTCATCATCAAGTACAGATAAAAATCCTTCATGTAGTATATAAAAGCCAGATATTTCTGGTAATTTATTTCTAATTATCTGTCCATATGAGTAAAAATTATAAGATTTATTCGATCTATTAATTATTTTTTCTTTAATAGTGAATAAAAATTGGTCATCTAAACTTATATGTTTTTCAAATGTGATGTTTTGAGAATTACTCCAAGTAAGTTTTATAGGATTACTAGCAGATAATTTTCTATTTCCTGATATTTCCCAAAGAGTAGATGCATCAGGCACATCTATATTTTTATTAGATGTTACAAAGCCACTTTCAATTATATATCCATCATCAACATTTCTTGGACTTAATAAAATTACTTTTTCATCACTATTAAGTTCAACATTATATTTTTTAAATGTTAAATCATCGATAGTCGCTCCTTTTAAAGAAATAGATCCTATTATATTATTATTTTCAAATTGAACTCTATCATTTTCTTTTAATGCATCTTGTCTTGAGAGTTTTGTAAAATTTTCATTTTTATCTAAACTCGGAGTATCCGAGCTTGATTCAATTTTTTTTTTTTCAGCTATATTTTTTTTTATCACTTCAGGATCTGGCTGAAAAAAAAGACTATAAAAAATTATGACAGCTGCACTTAATGATATAGCAGCTATAACGTTTTTACTTTCCATTATTTTTTAACCTTTAATTCTTTAATCACAGGATCAAAATAGTCTTTACTTGAAAAAGGATGGCAAGATAAGATTCTTTTAGTTGCTTTAAAAAGACCCTTAATTAATCCAAAAGTTTTAAGACAATCAATTGCATAATTACTACATGTGGGTGAGTATCTGCATGATGGGGCCATGTAAGGACTTAAGACCATTTTATAAAATTTAATTATGCCAATTAAAATATTTGTTATAATTTTCATTATCTAATTTTTTTAAAATCTTGAAATAAAGTTTCTTTTATTACCTGATATTCATTGTTTAGCATAGTTGTTTTCGCTAATACAAGGTAAGATAAATTAAAGTTTATTGACATATTTTTAACTAAATCATTCATAATATTTCTTAGTCTTCGTTTTACTTTATTTCTTTTGACTGCACTTTTAATCTGTTTTTTTTTAGTTACAAAGCTAATGTTTAATTTTTTATTATTTTTATTATTAAGAGACCCAAAAAATAGAGTAATATATTTATTAGATATCTTATTCTTTTTAAGTAAATGTTTAAAATCTTCGTTTTTAGAAAGAGCAACAATTTTGCTTTTCATTTAATCAAACTGATACAGTTAAAGACTTTCTTCCTTTAGCTCTTCTTCTAGCTAAGAGTTTAATGCCACCTTTGGTTTTCATCTTAGATCTAAAGCCGTGTTTTCTAGCTCTCTTAATATTTGATGGTTGATACGTTCTTTTCATAAGCTTAGACTAAATTTTATTAAATTTGGCCCTTTATAGTAATTATATGTATAAATAGCAAATAGAAGATTTTATAATACGATCAATAAAATATGGAAAAATCAAAAAAAATTAAGATAACTTTGGGTTTATTTTACCTTCTAATTGTTTCTTCATTTTTGTACTTTTTTTTATCAAAATTTACCCTTGAAGAATTAACCAGCTATGAATTTATCAAAAATAACAGAGATTATTTTTTTGGATTAAAACAAAATAACTTATTTTTAATCTCTTTTATATTTTTGATATTTACAGTTTTTTGGGTTGTCATGGCAGGATTTGGTTTGCCAATTGCACTTTTAGCAGGGTTTGTTTTTGGTAAATGGTTTGGAGTATTTATCTTATTGATTGGAATGACTGTTGGTGCAACAATTTTATATATGATTGCCAATTATTTTTTTAAAGAACTAATTAAAGAAAAGTTTTTAAACAGATTTCAGAATTTGGAAATAAAATTTAAGAAATCTGAATTTTTGTATCTTTTAGCTTATAGATTTATAGGAGGAATTCCTTTTGCTTTATCAAATGTATTACCTTGCATTTTTAATGTTAAAGTAACCAACTTTTTTTGGGCTACTTTAATAGGACTGGCACCACAACTATTTTTAGTTGTTTCAATCGGAAGTGGACTTGAGAAAGTTATAGATCAAAATTTAGAAGCACCAAAAATTATAGATTTGATATATTCGCCAGATATATATATTCCAATGTGCGTATTTGCTGCATTAATAATAATCACAATTATAGCTAGAAAAAAATTCTACAAAAACTGATTTTTTTGGCTTCACCAAAAATCCAACTGAAAATTTATCCCTACAATTTAACTATTGTGGCTATTTTGTTATTTATTGAAGTATTTCTACAATAAATCATTTTTTTCAAAATATTGCCTTAATTTTTTTCGTATAATGATCTATATCTAGTTAAGGAAAATTTATGGGAATTCATTACGATTATAAATCCACTAAAGGTAACAAGCTGATGGAGAAGCAAGCTAAGAGAGAAAGAAAACTTGCAGAAAAAAAAGCAAAACGCGAGGCCAAAGAGGGCCCTAAAGCACAAGAAGAACCAAAGAAAACTTTAGATGCATCAAAACCTATCACTTTAGACTTTTTAACAAATCCAGACAAATAATGCGTGATAAAGAAAAAAATGAAAAACTTAGTTTAGCACTTAAAAAAAATCTAAAAAAAAGAAAAAATTTTCAAAAAAAAAATAAGAAGAAAAGTAAATAATGTCAGTGCTTTCCGATAAATCCATTAGAAAACTTGCGCTTGAAGAGGAAATGATTTCACCTTTTGTAGATAAGCAAGTAAGAGAAGGTAAAATTTCTTATGGCCTAAGTTCTTTTGGTTATGATGCAAGAGTAGCTGATGAATTTAAAATATTTCATAATGTAAACTCCTCTATTGTTGATCCTAAACAATTTAGTTCAGATAATTTTGTTACAAAAAAAAGTTCTGAATATATTATTATCCCTCCAAATTCATTTGCTTTGGGAACTACAATCGAAGTTTTTAAAATTCCAAGAGATATTATGTGTATTGTTGTTGGTAAAAGTACATATGCAAGAACTGGTATTATAGTAAACGTAACACCAATTGAATCAGAATTTTTTGGTACAGTTACTTTAGAATTTTCAAACACAACTCCTTTACCAGCAAAAATATATGCTAATGAAGGTGTTGCTCAATTTTTATTTCTAAAAGGAGATAAAGCTCCAGAAACTTCATACGCGGACCGTAAAGGCAAATATATGGGCCAAACTGGGGTAACATTACCAAAAGTATAGCCATGGAAAAATTGGAAGTCTTTGGAGTAACAAAGCTCAAAGGTCAAATTAAAATTTCTGGCTCTAAAAATGCATCTCTACCAATCTTAGCAGCAACTTTATTATCAGATAAAAAAATATTTTTATCAAATTTACCAAGAGTTAAAGATGTTGAAACAATGATTAAGCTTCTAGAGTCAATGGGATCTAAAGTAAAAATATTAAAAAAAGGCAACTCATTAATAATTCAAAATAATAAAAAAATAAAAACTGAAGCTGGCTACAATCTAATGTCAACAATGAGAGCAGGGATTATTGTGTTAGGCCCATTGTTAGCAAGATTTGGAAAAGCTAGAGCATCAATCCCTGGAGGATGTAATTTAGGATTTAGACCTATCGATATTCATTTAGAGGCGTTAGAAAAAATGGGTGTTCAATATAAAGTAGTTGATGGATACATAAATGCAAAAGCTAAAAATGGTTTGATAGGAGCAAAAATTAAATTCCCAAAAATTTCTGTTGGAGCTACTGAAAATTTAATGATAGCTGCTTGCTTGGCAAAAGGTCAAACTGTTTTATCTAATTGTGCAATAGAACCAGAAATTAAAGATCTATCAAATTTTCTTTGCAGTATTGGAGCAAAAATAGTTTGGACTGGAAAAAGACGAGTTAAGATTATAGGTGTAAAAAATTTTAAAGAGTCCAATTATAAAATTATGTTTGATAGAATTGAGGCAGGCACCATGCTTGTTGCAGCAGCAATTAATCAAGGAAATTTAAAGATAACATCAGTAGTGTCTGATGTTCTTAAAACAGAAATCAATGTTTTAAAAAAAATTGGTGCAAAGGTTATTAAAAAGAAAAATGAAATTATTATCAAAGGAAGTAAAAAAATTAAGAATATAAATATTAAGACCTCCCCTTACCCAGGTTTTCCAACTGATTTACAATCACAATTAATGGTATTGTTGTGTAAGGCAGACAAGAAATCAAAAATAAAAGAAGATATTTTTGAAAATCGTTTTCAGAGTGTTTCCGAGTTAAAACGAATGGATGCCAAGATAGAAGTTAAAGGTAACCTAGCAACAATAGAGGGGAATACGATATTTAAAGGTGCTCAAGTTATGGCAACTGACTTAAGAGCCTCTGCGTCTTTAGTTCTGGCAGCTTTATATGCTAAAGGAAAAACTACAATTAGCAGAATTTACCACTTGGATAGAGGTTATGAAGATTTAGAAAAGAAATTAAAAAAAATAGGTGCTAAAATTAGAAGAGTTAACTAATGGAAAAAAAGTATTTATCAAAAATTATTGCTAGTGATAACGAAGGGTTACAAATGATTTCAGCTTGTTGTGCTGGAGCAGAAGTTGTAGTTAAGGACATCAAATATCTTAAAAAAAATAAAGTTTTCTTATTATTTTTAAAACGAAATAAAATTGAAACAGAAAATGAAAGTAAAAAAATAAACAGCATATGTAAATTTGACTTTGTAGATAGAGTTAAATCTAAGAACATAAAACAAGAATATGTTGATCAAAAACTCGAATTGATAACTATAGATTATCTAAAAAATAATGACAATTATGAGATAAGCTTAATTTTTACAAATAATGTATATATAACTTTATCGACAGAAATAATTGAAGTAACACTAGATGACCAAAACAATTAATTTATGATTAAGATAATAAATGGCAAAAACAAAAATTTTGACTTAACGTTAGCTAAACTTCTATCTAGACGAAAAAATAAAGTTCAGCTTAACTTAGTTTCAGTCACTAAAATCATTAAAGATGTTAAAAAAAATGGCAACAAGGCAGTTTTGAAATATGAGAAGAGATTCAACAAAAATAGTATTATTGCTCCGAAACTCAAACAAATAACTAAAGCCATAAAGTTTCTAGATCCAAAAGTAAAAAAAGCAATTGATCTTGCTTTTGATAGAATTCATAAATTTCACTCTTTGCAAAAATTTAAAAATATTTCTTATAAAGACAAGTTAAAAAATAAATTAGAATATAAATATATTCCAATTGAATCAGTTGCAATTTATGTGCCAGGTTCAACAGCTTCATATCCATCAAGTGTTTTGATGAATGCAATTCCAGCACTTGTTGCTGGTGTTAAAAGACTGGTGATGATTAATCCAGGCCAAAAAGGAAAACAAAATCCAGCAGTATTATATGCTGCAAAAAAGTGTAAAGTTAAAGAGATCTATTCAATAGGTGGACCTTCAGCTATTGCAGCTGTTGCTTATGGTACTGAAAAAATTAAAAAAGTTGATAAAATTGTAGGCCCTGGAAATTCTTACGTAGCAGCTGCCAAAAAAGAGGTATTTGGCGATGTGGGAGTTGAAGCTATGATTGCAGGACCTTCAGAAGTTACGATTGTATGTGATAAGTTTTCAAATCCTGAATGGATTGCAAGTGACCTCATAGGACAAGCTGAACATGATAATTTAGCTCAATGTATTTTAATTTCAAATGATAAGTCAATAATTACTAAAGTTAATGCTGAAATAAAAAAACAATTAAAGGGTTTACCAAGGGCAACAATTGCAAGAAGTAGTTTGATTAATAATGGAATTATAATTTATATGCAGTCTGAAAAAAAAATTATTGATACTATAAACAAAATTGCACCAGAACATTTAGAGCTTAATGTTAAAAACTATAAAAAGATGATTAAAAAAATTAAAAATTCAGGTTCTATTTGTTTAGGTAAATATGCTGTGATGGCTATGACAGATTATAATATTGGTGTTAACCACATATTGCCAACTAATTTTTCAGCGAGATATTCAAGCGGCGTTAGTGTGAATGAATTTTATAAAAGAATTTCATACATAAATATATCAAAAAAAGGGATTGAAACCCTTGGCCCATCAGCTATAACACTTGCAAACTATGAAAACTTAGTGGGACACGCTAGGTCAATAGAAAAAAGAATTAGGAGAAAATAAATTTGTCAAAACAAGAAATGCTATCTTTCTCAGGAATTGTAGAAGATCTTTTACCTAATGCAATGTTTAGAGTTAAGTTAGAAAATGGCCACATTGTTACGGCACATGCAGCTGGCAAATTGCGTAAAAATAGAATTAGAGTTCTTCAAGGTGATAAAGTTCAAGTGGAGATGACTCCATACGATTTGACCAAAGGAAGAATTACTTTTAGAGGGTAAATTAATGCCTCGGTAGCTCAGGAGTAGAGCAGAGCCCTGAAAAGGCTTGTGTCGCATGTGCGAATCATGCTCGAGGCACCACAAATCAATCTAATAAAAAACAAATTGCTATTGAAAAAAATAAAGAAATAAAATAATTTTTTTATATAAAAACAAAAGGATATGTAAAAATGACCGTACTAAAAGGTACTGTAAAATGGTTTAATAGTAAAAAAGGTTTTGGCTTCATTGAAAGAGAAGACAAAGAAAAAGATGCATTTGTCCATGCATCAGCTGTTAAATCTGCAGGAATGCGTTTTTTAAATGAAGGTGATAAATTAGAGTTTGAACTTGAAGATGGCCCAAAGGGCCCTTCAGCTGTTAATTTAAAAAAAATAGATTAACAACATCTTCAAATTAAAGCTTGAATATTATTTTTAATTGTCTAAAAGACTGGCAATGATTATAAATATAACATTTAAAGAGACTTCAAGAAGTACTCATAGAATTTATTTCCATAGCCTGTAGGCTATTTATTTATAATATAATTTTAAATCCACACAAAAATAATATAAAAACAATGTTGGGAATGCCCGCGTAGTATAACGGTTAGTACGGGAGTTTGTGGAACTCTAGGATTTGGTTCGATTCCAAGCGTGGGTACCAAAAATAATGAATAAAGAAAATAAACTAATACCTGGGTTACCTTCAGGATTTGAAGATCGTTGGGATAAAAAACTTCTTCTCAAAAAAAAGCTTTTAAAAGCTATTGAGAAAAATTTTATTAAGTTTGGAGCAGAAGCTTTAGAGACACCTTCGTTCGAAATAAGTGAAAACATAGGATCTTTTCTTGCAGAAGATGAGGCCAATCCTATGTCTGATGTATTTTCATTTAACGATGGAGATAAAAACATAACTCTTCGTTACGATCTTTCAAGCCCGCTTGCAAGATTTTATGCTCAAAACAATCAAGAACTTCCATCAATTTTTAAGCGGTATCAAATTCAGAATGTGTTCAGAAATGAAAAGGCTGGAAATGGTCGATATAGAGAATTTATGCAAGCAGATTTTGATATTGTTGGAAATGCTAATCCTGCCCAAGCAAATGCAGAGCTTTGTAATTTAATATCAAGCACATTATCAGATTGTGGATTAAACAAAGATCAATTTATAATTAATGTAAGTAATAGAAAAATAGTTCAAGGAATAATTGATGAATTAAAGATTTCTGAAGAAAAACAAATTAAAGTCATTCGGGCTATTGATAAACTTGATAAACCGGGATTTGGATTAAAAGGAGTTGAAGACTTACTTAAAAAAGAAAGAAAAGATAAAAGTGGCGCTATTACCAAAGGAGCTGAATTATCAAATGATCAAGCAGCACAAATATTAAATTTTCTAAAAATAAGAGATTTAAAAGAATTAAAAGAAACTTTGAAAAACCCTTTATCACAAGAAGGAATAAAAGAATTAGAGGATGTATTTGAAGTTATTGGATATGGATCAAATTTAAAACAAGTTAAAACAAATTTTACTATAGTGAGAGGACTTGCTTATTATTCAGATTTTATTGTAGAAACCAACTTAAATTTCAAAGTCACTAATAACAAAGGCAAGAAAATAGAGTTAGGCAGTATCTGTTCAGGAGGATCTTATGCTAAACTTATTTCAAGGTTTAGAGGAGTTGATGTTCCTGGGACAGGAATTAGTTTTGGAGTAGATAGATTATTGTTTGCTTTAATGCAATTAGATCAAATTAAAATAGAGGATCAAAAACCTGTTTTAGTCTGTGTGATGGATGAAAAATATTTAAAAAATTATTATAAATTAGTGGATCAGTTAAGAGAAAATAATATAAATGTTGAAATTTTTTTAGATAGCAAAAAAAACCTAGGCAAACAATTAACCTTTGCAAATAAACGTGAATTACCAGTTGCAATTATTTGTGGAGAAAATGAGTTTAATGACAACACGGTCACTATTAAAAACCTTAAAGGTGTTAAGGGTGAAAATAATCAAACAATTCAAAAAGCTGATTTAATTAATGCAGTCAAAAAACTTATCTGAAAATATCCTTAGATCAGTAAAATCTAAAGGATTTAAGTATATTGATTTACCTTCCGTAATTGAGGCCAATCATATTGTCCAAAGATCAGGTGAGAACTTTAGAAAATTTATATTTTCTTTCATTGATCAAAACGGAAGTGAGCTTTGCCTAAGACCTGACTTAACTATTGCGTCATGTCTTAGATATTTAGAAAATAACTTAAAGGGAAAAGAGAAGATTTTTTATAGTGGTCAGGCTTATAGAAAGTCACAAAATAAAAAAGATTCTATAATTAGAGATCAAGTTGGATTTGAAATCATTGGATCTAAAGATGAAAAGAATGATGACAAGGAAAT
>Ga0209631_10000244_pt1 | contig 72699 bp, 85 predicted proteins | sample COG_08_FD_184752 | JGI IMG/M metagenome (GOLD analysis project Ga0209631, IMG submission 184752) | Pelagic Microbial community sample from North Sea - COGITO 998_met_08 (SPAdes) (version 2) | ecosystem: Environmental > Aquatic > Marine > Neritic zone/Coastal water | place: Helgoland, sampling... | reverse complement strand
TAACTAATAAAAAATTTTATGTCAGAAAAATATCTTATTTTTGGTGCGACAGGTTCAATCGGATCAAGCTTAGCTGAACAATTAATAAGTTCAGGAAATCATGTTCATTTAGTTGGAAGAAATGAGACAGAACTTAAAAATATTTCAGAAAAACTTGGATGTGCTTCTACTGTAGCAGATGTTTTAAAAGATGGATTTATTGAGAAAGTTAAAAATGATATTTTAGAAATAAAGGGGATAGCTTATTGTGTTGGTTCAATAGATTTAAAACCTTTGAGGATGGTTACAGAGCAAGATTTCAATAAATGCATGAAGCTAAATCTTTATTCAGCTGTTGAAGTAATTAAGGGGTACCAAGAAAGTTTAAAAAAAAATAAAGGTTCAATAGTTTTATTCTCAACAATTGCTGCTCAAAGAGGATTTACTAATCATGCAATAATTGCATCAGCAAAAGCTGCTATTGAAGGTTTGACTGTATCTTTGGCTGCTGAATTTGCTCCTAACATTAGAGTTAATTGCGTTGCTCCAAGTTTAACAAATTCTAAAATAGCTGAACCGATGTTAAAAAATAAAACTTTAGCAGATGGTATAGCGAAAGCTCACCCTTTAAAAAGACTAGGTGAGGGAAAAGACTCAGCAGCTTTAGCAAAGTTTTTAATGACCGAAGATAGCTCATGGATGACTGGTCAAATTATAGCTGTTGATGGTGGAAGATCAAAACTTTCATAAAGTGAAAAGATACCTCATTTTAACATTTTTCTTTTTAATTTTTTCTACAAGTTCTTTTTCTCAAAATTTTAAATTTAAGAAAATAGTAAAATTAAATGATCCATGGGGCTTTTCATTCATAAATGATTATGAATTAATAATTACTGAAAAAAGTGGGAAAATAAGAATTATTGATATTAACTCACAAAAAATTTATGATGTTGATCATAATTTAAATTATTTAGAACATGGGCAAGGTGGGTTATTAGATATTTTAAATAAAAATAACTATATTTATATTTCTTATTCAGAAAATAGAGGTGGTTGGAAGTCAAGTACTTCAATTGCAAAAGCTGAATTTAAAAAAAAAATTAAATTTTAAAAATATTTTTCAAGCGGAACCGCCAATCGACTCTGGATATCATTTTGGTTCAAGATTAGCGATCAAAGATAATTATTTATTTGCATCTGCTGGTGAACGGGGGAAAGTAATGATTGCCCAAGACCCAACTAAACATCCTGGTAGTATTATAAGAATTCATTTAGATGGTAGTATTCCAAAAGATAATCCAAAATTTAGAGGAAAACTAAATTGGTTACCTGAGATTTATCAAATTGGGATTAGAAATCCACAGGGCTTAACTTTATCGCCATTTGATGGAAAAATTTATATGAGCAACCATGGTGCAAAAGGAGGTGACTGGTTTGGTGAAGCCAAAAAAGGAGAAAATTATGGATGGAAAATACTAGGATGGGGTGGAAAAAATTATTCAGGTATTCCTATTGGACCTAAATGGAAACCTGGTTTTACAAAAGCAATACAGTATTGGGTGCCTTCCATCGCTACAAGTGCAATAACTATCTACAAGGGTAAAGAATTTAAAGAATGGAACGGTCATGCTTTAATAACCTCTCTAAAAGATAAATCCTTAAGAAAATTAATATTTAAAAATACATCTTCCATAAAAAAAGAAATTATTTTTAAGAATAGAATTGGAAGAATAAGAGATATACAGGTTCATCCAAATAATGGAAAAATTTTTTTTTTAGCAGGTGATAGTTTGTGGTTAATGGAAAAAAATATTTAATTATTTTAAATATTTTCTATAAACAAATATCACTGCAAAAACAATTATAAGAGCTGCAATACCTTGTTCACCTAAAGTATTAAGCAAATTAATTAAGTTATTTGTCACTTGGGAACCAAAAAATGCAACATTTGGTCCAAATAAAATTTCAGCTATCACAGATACACCAAGCAAAAGAACCCCTAGCTCAAGGAACTTGTTAAGGTAATTAGTAATTTTAGCAATCCAATTATTCATTTTTTCCTTTCAATAAAATCCCTAATCCTTGTCTCAAGATTAGGGATTTCTCATTGTTATTTTTCCACTAAAGAGGAGATGATAACTTGTCTTAATTTACTATTTGTACAGATTAAGAATAATGATAGCAGCTATTAAGCCAACTATACCAGCATCACCTAAACCTTGAACTAAAGCAATAATATTGTCTGCTACCCCACCTACAAATGGTACATTTCCACCAAGTAGAGAAACAACGATACCTAAACCTAGCAAACCAATAACTACATTAGTTAAGCTAGTGATTGTTGATGTTAATCCTTGTAAAGCTTTCATGCTTACTCCTTTTTTTTAGTTTAATACCGAATCAATGACGGTAATAAACAAACCTTAAGCATATTGAGTTTGATTAAAAGCTTTAACAAGCTTTGAATATACTAGGTTTTTTCTATTAATTTGTTCATTTTGGGATATTTTAACCAAAAAAATCTTTTATTAAAAATCATGCTAAAGTTACCAATTTTAATTCTATTTATTATTTTTTATACATCTTCGACAATATCTATGGAAAAAAAACCTTATCATCATTTACCAGATGGAACTTTTAGGAATCCTGAAGGTTCACCTATCAGGTCAAATAAAGTAAAATTTTCATATAAACAATTTATTCAGCTCAAAAAAAAGATAGATATGACGGTTCCAAAAGAACACGTTGTTGATAAAGATAAAGTTAAGGCCAATTTAGAAAAGTTTAAAAAAGACGATTATATTGCTTGGATTGGTCATGCTACTTTTTTGATTAAATTGGGAAATACTACAATAATTACTGATCCGGTATTTTCAAAAAATGCAGGTCCATTAATCTTTGGACCAGATAGATTTACTGAGCCAGCTTTGCAACTTAATGAAATTCCAAAAACAGATGTTTTTTTATTAACACACAATCATTATGACCATCAGGATATGTCTACTATTAGAAAATTTCCCTATAAAAACACAAAAGTAATGCTTCCCTTAAAATTAGGTAAATATTTTAAAAGATATAAAGATGTAAATGAAATGGATTGGTATGATGAAATCAAAGTAAACAATGAATTAAAAATTACATTATTACCAGCTGTTCATTGGTCCAAAAGAAGTTTAACAGATGCTAACAAGACACTTTGGGGAAATTTTTTAATTGAATATAAAAATAAAAAAATCTTATTTGCATGTGATACAGGATATGGAAATATTTATAAAGATTTAGGTAAAAAATATGGTCCTATAGATTTATCAATGATTAATATTGGGGCCTACAATTTTAGGCCTATGTTTGAAAAATCAATTTATCACACTACGCCTGAGGAAGCCTTGCAGATTGCTCAAGATTTGAAAAGCAAAAAGGTTTTGGGAACCCATTGGGGAACTTTTGTTTTATCATTAGAACCTATAATGGAGCCACCAATTAGATTTAAAGCAAGTGCAGAAAAATATGGATTTAAAAAAGATGATGTAATTGTGTTTAAAATTGGAGAAATAAACTCTCTCAAAAAATTATTAAACTATAATTAATTATCTAAAATTTTCTTTTTAGCTTTTTCGAATTCCTCTTGAGTCAAGGCGCCACTTTTTAAAAGTTCATTTATTTTATCCAATTCTTCACTTAAATTTTTTAAATTATCATTTTTTTTTATTTCTGACTCAGATCGATTAGAGTTTTTAGCGCTTAATCCCATCATGATAGCTCTGCCACCAAGATAAATTATAAAGATCAAGATAGATATTATTAAACCAAAAAAAATTATCTTTTCCATTTTCTAATCTTCATCCTCTTCTCTCCAGTTTTTTTCATACATTAACCATGCAGCGTATATTACTGAAAATGTTCCTACAATCATACCATAATCAAATCCTGTTTGTTTATCATGCAAGTACCAACCTATTTGTGTTGCTCCAATAGGTGGGGCTGTAAGTATCAACATAAGAATAGCTATTCTATAGGGGTATTTAGGTTTTTTCATCAACCATCATGGTATCAAAAATAATTTAATAATTTAATTATTAAATTTGTGATCTTTTGAAACACTCTATTGTATTTTTAAGCAAACAAGCGATTGTCATAGGTCCTACACCACCAGGAACTGGTGTTAAAGCTTTTGCATTTTTTGAAACTTCATCAAACGCTACATCGCCAACAATGCCTTTGTCTGTTTTATTGATGCCGACGTCAATTACAATTGTATCTTTTCTAACCCAATCACCTTTTACAAGTTCTGGAATGCCAACTGCCGCAACAATAATATCTGCCTTTAAGCACTCTGCCTTTAAATCTTTAGTTTTAGAGTGGGTAATAGTTACTGTGCAATTTTCTTTTAATAAAAGTTGTGTCATTGGTTTACCATTTAGATTGGATCTTCCAACTATTACTGCTTTCTTTCCACTTAAGTTAGGTTCAATTTTTTTTATCAATAAATAGCACCCTAATGGTGTACAAGGTATAGAACTTTCATAACCTGATGAAAGATTACCAACATTCATTGGGTGAAACCCATCAACATCTTTTGAAGGATCAATTGTTTCAATTACTTTTTTTTTGTTAATATGTTTTGGAAGTGGTAATTGAACCAAAATCCCAGAAACATCATTGTCTTTATTAAGTTCTTTAATTTTTTCTAAAATTATTTTTTCCTCAACTGTATCTGGGTATCTGATTACATCTGATTTTAAACCAACTTCATTTGCTGATTTTTCTTTATTACGAACATAAATTTGACTTGGTGTCATATCACCAATTAAAATTACTGTTAAGCCAGGAACTTTATGATATTTTGTTTTTAAGCTAGATACTTCTTTCTTAAGTTGTTCTCTTAGTTCTGCTGCTGCTTTTTTTCCATCAATTAAAATCATAAATTTTTAAAATAATATTGGTGCAATGTAAAGCTTCATACACATTTCTATAAACCAAATCAATAGAAGTAAAATGATAGGCGATATATCTAAAGAACCTAAATTTGGTAAAAAATATCTGATTTTGTTTAATATTGGATCTGTAAGTCTATAACTTAATTCTAAAATAGAATAAACAAATCTGTTTTGAGTATTTAAAATGTTAAAAGCTATTAGCCAGCTCACAATTACATTGGCTATAACAACGTAAGAATAAAGTTTTAGTATTTGTAAAACTAAATAAAAAATAGCTATCATTTTTTTTCAATATATATTGAAGAACTTGGGAATGCGAATGAAGCTTTGTTGCGTTCAACAATTTGTTTAATTTCAATTGCAAGTTTTTCTTTAACTGCAAGCCACTCATTCCAACTATCTGATTTAGTAAAACAACGAACATACATATCAATCGAACTATCTGAAAATTTATCAACTCTGACTGCAATTCCTATTTTTGTATTAAAGTCTTCACTTTTTTTAATGTGGTCTTCGACTTGATTTCGAATAGTCTTCAACTGATCAACAGTAGTGTTATATTGAAGAGTAATAATCCAGCTTATCAACCAATTAGAAGTTTCACTAACGTTAACAACTGCATTCTCGGCAAACTGGAAATTGGGAATTATTGCTAATGACTTATCAAATTTTCTGATCGTTGTTGATCTGAATCCAATTTTTTCAACTATACCCTCAATAATTCCATCAACTAAAATCCAGTCTCCTATTTTAAATCTTTTTTCAACAAGAACTAAAATTCCTGAGATCAAATTTTTAAATAAATCTTGAGCGCCTAAAGCAACAGCCACACCAAACAAACCTAGTCCTGCAATAATTGGGCCTATTTTTATTCCCCATAATTCTAGGACAGCAGCTAAACCCAATATAAAAATTAATATCTTTAATGATTTGATAATCCATCCAATTAATTCTCTAGTTAAAATTTTATCTAATCCACTTAAAATGTAAGAAACTGGTTCAATAATTTGATGAATAACCCAGAAAATTAAAATAGTAATTAAAGTTCTATTAATAGTATCTACAACTTCTCTCCCTTCAATCGAAAAAGTCATATAATAACTTGAAATAAAAAAACCTAAAACAATAGGTAAAAACCTAGCTGGTCCAGTTAGCGCTGAAACAAATGTGTCATCTAATTTATTTGTAGTTCGCTTTGAAATAATTTCTAATTTTTTAATAATTAATTTACTTATTAATCCTCTAAAAATTAAAAATATTAGAAAAATTCCTATTCCAATTAATATTTGAAAGATATCTACGCCTAAAATTCCTTTATTCCATACAGACAAAAATATCTCTGAAAAATTATTCAATAATTCCATATTTAAATTTTATATAACAAAAACTCCTCTTCTCCAGGGTTAAAAAGAAATATTTTTTTCCACTTAATTACATTCAATATTGATGAGGTTTTTTCCCCTAAACACATCAAATTTGTTTCCATCCAAAGGCTTTCTAATTGATTGGTCTTAATAAAATTCAAAAAACTTAAAGCGCTATTTTGAGAATATATATAGACTATATCTGGTATATTTAACTTTAATTCTTTTACAAAGTCTTTGCCAAATTTTTCATTATGATTGGTTTTATAGTTAATAATTCTTTTAATATTATATCCTTCGTTTAACAGCTGTTTTTCAAGATCAACTGCTACAACATCTCCACTCACATAAATTAGTTTTCCATCTTTTTGATCAAAATTTATCAAAATTAACTCTTTTAAATTTTCAACATTTCCATCAGCAGCAAATACGTTTTGAAAACCAATATTTCGTGCTTTTTTTTCAGTAGCACCACCAACACAAAAGCACAGAATTTTCTTATCAATATATTTTGTATCTAAAAACTTAATAGCATTAGAGCTAGTGAAAACAATTCCTCCATAATCTGAAAAATCAATCTCTTCATAATTCATTTTTCCTATATTTAATAATGGGAGATGAGAAACTTGATGTTCTAAAGATTTAAATCTAAAAATCATTTCTGAACAATCTTCCAGAGGTCTAGTTAATAAAATATGCATATTATTTTTTATAAGAGTTATTTGATCTAAATTTTAATATTCTACCGACTTCTTTACCAAGTTCTTTTGCATTTTCAATTTTTGAAGATTTTTTTTCATAAAATCTCTGGCTACCATCTAAAGAAAAAAGTTCAGCTTCTAAAATAAGTTCATCACCCTTTATAATTGCATGAGCCCCTATGGCTGTTTCACAATCTCCTTCTAGAATTTTTAAAACATTCCTTTCAGCATGGGCTCTTTGAAATGTTTCTATATCATTAATTTTTTTTAAAAGTGAAATAATTTCATTGTCATTATTACGACATTGAAGTGCAATAATCCCTTGTCCTGCGCTAGGAATTATTTCCTCTGTTGAAAATGTTTCAGTAATGTTATCTTCAATATTTAAACATTTTGCTCCTGCACAAGATAGTATTATTGCATCATAAAAACCATCATTTAGTTTTTTAATTCTTGTATCAACATTCCCCCTAATAAGTTGGCATTTAAGATCTGTTCTAATTTTTTTAATTTGAAACTCTCTTCGATAAGATGATGTCCCAATTATTGCATTAGCTTTTAATTCTTTAAGTTTTTTTTTATCTTTAGTTATTAAGATTTCTCTTGGATCATTTCTTTTTAAGAATGAGTCTGTTCTTAAACCCACAGTTTCAATAGCTGGCATATCTTTCAAAGCGTGTACGGCTATATCAATTTTTTTATCTTGAAGTTCTTTTTCTATGCTTGATGAAAATAAACCCTTACCACCTACTTCTGATAATCTCATATCTTGGATTTGATCCCCCTTGGTATTAATTTCTTTAATTATGATATCCTCATCATTTATAATTGTATTTTGAATAATCTCATCTTTAGCAATTTGAGCATAAATTAATGCCAACTTGCTTCCTCTAGATCCAATCGTTATTTTCTTATTCATAAATTAATTTATTTCTTACTTGTATTGAGATTGTACAATTAATAAAAACTATTTGAATGATTAAAAAACCCCTAATTCTTGGAATAGAATCCAGTTGTGATGAAACAGCTGCATCCTTAATTACTGAAAATGAGGCTGGAATTCCTGTGGTTTTATCTAATATTATTTCAAGCCAAGTTGATGTACACAAAGAATTTGGCGGAGTAGTTCCTGAACTAGCAGCCCGTTCACATATAGAAAAAATAGATTGGATTGTTCAAAAGGCAATTGACGATAGTGGAAAAAAAATTGATGAAATTGACGCTGTGGCCTCAACTGCTGGTCCAGGCTTAATAGTTTGTTTGTCTGTTGGTTTAAGTTTTGGTAAAGCTTTTGCTTCATCTTTAAATAGACCTTTTATTGCAGTTAATCATTTAGAAGGTCACGCATTAAGTCCAAAACTAAACTCAGAATTAAATTATCCTTATTTGCTGCTATTGATTTCTGGAGGTCATTCTCAATTTTTAAATGTTCAAAGTCTCGGTAAATATAAAAGGTTGGGCACAACAATTGACGACGCATTAGGTGAAGCGTTTGATAAAACTGCAAAACTTTTAGGAATTGAATTCCCAGGTGGCCCACAAATAGAAATTTTAGCTGAAAAAGGTGATCCTAATAAATATAATTTACCAAAACCAATTTTTAATAAAGGTGGGTGCAATTTATCTTTTGCAGGACTTAAAACTGCTATTTTACGAATAGCAAAAAATATAAATACTGATCAAGAAAAATTTGATCTTGCTGCATCTTTTCAAAAAACAGTTGAAGAAATATTATATAAAAAAACTAAAATTGCATTTGATGAATTTGAAAAACAAAATAAAAATAAAAAAAAAATATTTGTAGTTGCAGGTGGAGTGGCTGCAAATAAAAGAATTAGATCAATGTTGGTCAAATTATGTAATGAAAAAAATTATCAAAGTATATTTCCTCCTATTGAGTTTTGTGGTGATAACGCTGCGATGATAGCAATGGTTGGTTTAGAAAAATTTAAATTAAAACAATTTAATGATTTAGATTACCCTGCAAAACCAAGATGGTCATTGGATGAGGATGCAGTGTTTCTAAAAGGTGCTGGAGTGCAGCTGTAATGCAATACTGGTTAATGAAAACAGTTAGACGTTTTCCTCTCCAACCCCCAGCGACCTCAACTAACATTTTACAATACTTTCCCACACAGAACTCTTGATTGAAGCCATTTAATAAATACTATTGCATATGACATCGCATAGTACGATTTGACGATGTGCAGCTAAATGATATGAAAAATAATTAATTATTTTTTTTAATAAATAACTTTAAAAAAAAATATGGCTTTGTTAAAGCTTTATTTTTTCTGATCTTTATAATTTTGATATTAGATTTTTTTATCCACAGCCGCCGCCTCCGCCGCCTCCGCCGCCTCCGCCGCCTCCGTCGCCTCCGGCTTCTTCGTTTGCTTTTTCAACGTCTCTTTTACCCTTTTCAGTAAGCTCGTATGTTCCTGATGAAGTTTTTTTTGCTTCAAACCATTTACCTAAGCTTTTTCCAGTACCTTTAATTTCAAAATAGTATGATATACCCTTATTAACATCTATATTAATTATGTTTCTAGTCTTCTCATCTATCTGATTTATGAACTTATTTCTTTTGAATTTTCCTTCAAAAATATTTCCTTGAGCATCTATATACTTTCCTTTTCCATGAGCTCTATTTTTATTAACTTTGCCTTCATATTTTGAGCCATCTGAAAAAGTAATAACACCTATACCATAAGCTTTTCCTTTTTTTACTTCACCTACGTAGGTGGCCTCATCAAATTTTAGAAAATTAGAACTATCTTCTACAACTTTTTTAGTATTTTTATCTACCTTACTAGTTGCATTATCAGTATTTAGTTGTTTTTTTTTTGTATCCTCTTTTGGCAATAATTTCATTACACAATCAGCATACTTCTCACTTCCAGGCTTAAAACCAAGATCCTTACATTGGTCTTTGGCAATTTCAATATCCGCTCGAACTATTGTAAAAAATATTACAAAAATAGATAAAGATAAAATAGAATATTTCATTAATCTAATCATAGCCTAAAAAAAAATAATTTCTACTTTTTATTAAGATATTTCTTAAATCCCACATATTTGTTTATATTTTTTGAGTTTAATTTTTATTGATTTTAAATGTTTTTTATCAATTGTAAGATCACTTAACTGTAGAGTTTCTGGTACCTGTGATATTAAAACTTTACTTATTTTTTTTGTACTTTGAAAAGAACTACAGATCAATTTTTCTACTTTTTTATTCAATTCTTTATCCAATAAAAGTTTATTATTTTTTTTATCTATAGAATAAACCCAATAAGGATGTGTAACTATAAAGTCTATTTCTACATCAAGCTTATTTGCTGTCTTATTTAGTTCATCAAAATATTTAATAAGATTATTGTGAAGCTCATCTTGGTCTGAGCTTAAAAATAAATTTTGCATTTCTTTATTATCATATCTACTTAAAGTAAAATTTTTGTTAAATAATAAATTCTTAAAAATTATCAATCTATATTTAAAAGGATGTTCTAAAATTCCATCTAATTCGTGATCTTTTAAAACTACAAAATTTTTAGGATCCCAGTAATCTAAAACTCTGTAAAGGTCAGTAGAAAAATTAAATGTAACAATTATTTTTTTTTGTAAAATTTTTTTATTCTTATTTAAAAAATTTAAAACTTCATAAGGACCATTGTTTGGAGCTGCGTATATAACAAAATTATTTTTCTTATATAATAAATTTAAATAATGCTGTTCAACTTTTTCTATATCTAACCCTAAAACTTGACTGTCACCAAAGACTTGTATTTTATTATTAAAGGCTTCATCATAAAGTAATCTTCCGCCATAATTATCGGTTTGATATTTGTTTATTACTTTTCCCTGCTTGACACAAAAAGATGCACGTTCGGGCAAATGAACATATGATTCATTAAAACCATATGGTAAAAATGATAAACAATCCTTTGCATCTACCTTTGGAACAAATAAAATCAAATAAATAAAAATAATTAATAAAATGTTTTTAATACCAAAAAGTAATCTTAAAAAATTTGATCCTGAAAGAAGTTGCTTTGTCTTGAATGAATTTGCCGCAGCAGAATTCTCATCAGCAGTTGAGATGTTGTTTGCAGCTAAAATTGTTGATAATAAAAAGCTTTCTAATGGTTTCATAAGACATGCACTAGACGAATATAAACATTGTTTTATTTTCACAAATATCAAAAATCAAATAATTTCTGAATATAAAATTAACAAGAAAGAATTAAGTTTTGTACCCAGTCACATTTACAATAAGGGATATATTTATAAAGATCACTTTATTTTTGAAAAAAAGAAATTAAATGATTTCGCTATATTTGTTGGGGCAAATGAAGAAATTGCAGAAAAAAAATTGATAGCTTTTTCAAATCATCTAAAAGAACACAAACCCTTAGCTTATAAAGAAATTCAAAACATTTTAAAAGATGAAGAGAGACATGCTGAATATTCTCTTAGATTCGCAAAAAATAATAATGGCTTATTTTCATATAAAATAAAGGTATTAAAAGAAAAAACATTGAGCTTTTTCAGACACATTTATGCAAATAGCTTAAATAAATTTTCTTTTATCTTTAATCCAATTTTAATAACAATCTTAATGTTTATAAGTCTTATAACTCATTTTTTAAAATTGAAAAAAAATATTACAGATGAAGATGTAATGAAAAATATAGAACCTAATTCCATAACTTAACATGTACTATATTGGAATATCAGCTTACTATCATGAATCATCAGTTTTTTTAACAGATAACAGTGGAACCAATTGTTTTATAAAAGAAGAATCCTTTAGCAGAATAAAAGGTGATAAAAATTTTCCACACAGATGCTTAAAGTTCTTAATTAAAAAATTTGATTTAAAAAATGAAAATATTAAATCCATATGCTTTTATGAAAAACCATTTAAGTCATGGTGGGAGATTTTTTATTATTCAATTAAAAATCCATTACAAAATAGAGGTTTTTTAATTCATCATCTAAAAAATTTTAACAAAGGATCAATTTTTTTTTACACCGACATAAATAAATTAATTAATATTTCTAGAAATAAGATTGTTTATTCATCACATCATCTAAGTCATTGCTTATATGGTTTGTCAGTTATTAAAAATGTTTCTGATTATGTTTACATTACTTGTGATGGTGTTGGAGAGGGAGAGACAATGTCTATTTATACAATAGATAATGATTATAAAATTAAAAAAATTTGGACTAATTTTTACCCAAACTCAATTGGCTTACTTTACTCTACGGTCACTGATTATCTTGGTTTTGAAATTAATGAAGGTGAATTTAAAGTCATGTCTCTAAGCTCATTTGGAAAACCAATTTACGAAAAAGAATTTAAGAAAGTTTTCGATGTTAATAATTTTACAATCAATATGGATTATTTTGAATTTCATAAAAACCCAAGCAAATCTTTTTCAAATAAATTATGCGAAGTATTTGGAGAACCCTACTTAAATATAAGTGAAGAGGCAAATTTTAACAAATATGCAGATATTGCAAGCTCAGCACAATTAATTTTAGAGTACACAATGAAAAACTTGATTCAAAAAGCTATGAATCTATCTGGTAAGAGAAAGATTGTATTAGCAGGTGGCGTCGCCTTAAATTGTAAAATGGTTCACAGTCTATCTAAACAAAATATTTTTGAGGAACTAATTGTTCCACCCTCACCAGGAGACTCAGGATCTGCTATAGGTGCTGCAAATTTTGCTTTTTTAGAAAAATCTAAAACTAAAATACTTGATTTTAGTAACATTTTTCTTGGACCAAAAAAGAGTCTTATTAACAAAAATGAAGATAAGGATAATTTTTTTTTAAAGGTTAATTTAAATAATGATTTTATAATTGATACAACAACCAAATTAATAGATGGTGAAATAATTGCTACCTATTATGGATCAAATGAAGTTGGACCAAGGTCTCTTGGTAACACTTCAATTTTCTGTGATGCTAAAAACAAAGAAACTGTAATTAATTTAAACCTAAATTTAAAAAAAAGAGGACATTTTCAACCTTTGGCACCAATTTTACTTGAAGAAGATTTTGAAAAGTATTTTTCAATAAATAAAAGCATTGTAAGAAATTTGGAATGGATGGGGACTTTGTGTGATGCTAAAAAAGAACTCTATAATAAATATGGCTCAATCATACATGTCGATGGAACTTGCAGAGCACAAATTGTTAAAGATAAAAATTCCTTGACTTATAAAATTTTGAAAAATACTAAAAAAAGTGCCACAGATATATTGGTTAATACTTCTTTTAATATTTCAAAAGATCCTGTTGTATTTGATTTATATGATGTTTATGTAAACTTGAAGAGAATGAATATTAAGTTTGTTTTAATGGATGATGGTTTATATCAAACTAAAGATATATGAAAAAAATAATTAATTATTTTTTTTTAATAAATGACTTTAAAAAAAAATATGGCTTAGTTAAAACTTTATTTTTTCTGATCTTTATAATTTTGATATTACTTTTTTCTATTTTTGTTTTTTTCCAAATTTTTTTACCCTTTACTTATATTGCAATATAACTTAAAAAAAATCCTATAAATTATGGCAAAATCCTATTGGCTAATGAAATCAGAGCCAGATGTTTGGTCAATCGACCAGCAAAAAAAAGCTGGAAATAAGGGAGCTCCCTGGGACGGTGTAAGAAACTATCAAGCTGCAAAAAATATAAAAAATATGAAGAAAGGTGATCAATGTTTTTTTTATCATTCAAACATTGGAAAAGAAATTGTTGGAATTATAGAAGTGATAAAAGAATATTACTTAGATAAAACAGACCAATCTGGTCGGTTTGTAGCAGTTACAGTTAAATTTCTTAAGAAGCTAGATAGGCCTGTAAAACTTGAAGAAATTAAAAAAAACAAGCAATTATGCCACTTATCTTTAATTAAACAAAGTAGATTATCTGTAATGTCTATAGACTCTAAAAGCTGGAAAATTTTAAATAACATGGGTAAAGTTTAGGTTAGATAAATTTTATGCCAAAAAAAAAGAGAAAATCTAAAATTAAAAAAAAATCTAAAAAAAAGAAGGTTAGAGCAAGAAAAAAATCTTCAAAAAGAAATAAGATATTTAAAAAAAAATCTAATATAAAAAAAAAATCAAAAAAAAAACAAAAATCTAAAACAATTAAAGAGAAAAAAAATGACTCTTTATCTCAAGAGCTTGTTTTTAAAACAAAACCTGAATGGATTAAAAGTGGTTTAGTAAATAAATTACAGTATCAAAAAAAATACACTGATTCTATTAAAAATAATAATACTTTTTGGAAGAAAGAGGGAAAAAGAATTTCTTGGATCAAACCATATAAAAAAATTAAAGATATTAAATACAGTAAAGATGAAGTTAAAATTAAATGGTATGAAGATGGAACATTAAATGCTTCTGCAAACTGCATTGATAGACATTTAAAAGATAAAAAAGATAAAACAGCAATTATTTGGGTTGGTGATGACCCTAAAGATAATCAAAAGATCTCATACAAACAACTTCATCAAAAAGTTTCAAAAGCAGCTAATGGATTAAAGAAATTAGGTGTAAAAAAGGGAGATCGAGTAACTATTTATTTAACCATGATCCCAGAGCTTGCAGTTTTAATGTTGGCTTGTGCAAGAATAGGAGCAGTTCACTCAATAATCTTTGGTGGGTTTTCTGCAGAATCTATTTCGGGAAGAGTTAATGATTGTGAGTCTGAATATATTATAACTGCAGATGAAGGGGTCAGAGGAGGAAAAACAATTCCTTTAAAAGCAACCACTGATGAAGCTTTATCAAGTTGTCCAAATGTTAAAAAATGCATAGTTGTTAAAAGAACCGGTAACTACGTTTTTTGGAACAATGAAAGAGATGTTTGGTACCACGATTTAATCAAGGATGTGCCCAATCATTGTGAGCCGGAAGAAATGAGTGCTGAGGACCCATTATTCATTCTTTATACTTCTGGATCAACTGGTAAACCAAAAGGAGTTTTACACACTACTGGTGGATATATGGTTTATGCATCTATGACTCATCAATATATTTTTAATTATAAACCCAAAGATATTTACTGGTGCACAGCAGATATTGGTTGGGTTACTGGCCATAGTTACATTATATATGGTCCACTTTCTAATGGGGCAACAACAATAATGTTTGAAGGAGTCCCTAATTATCCTGACAGTTCTAGGTGGTGGCAAATTATTGATAAATTTAAAGTAAATACATTTTATACAGCACCAACCGCAATAAGAGCATTAATGAGGGAAGGCAACGAACCAGTAAATAAAACATCCAGAAAATCTCTCAAATTGTTAGGCACAGTAGGTGAACCAATAAATCCGGAAGCCTGGATGTGGTATTTTAAAACTATTGGTAATTCTAAATGTCCTATTGTTGATACTTGGTGGCAAACTGAGACTGGAGGAATTTTAATTGCCCCACAGACTGGGGCCATACCCTTAAAACCTGGCTCAGCAACCAAACCCTTTTATGGAATTAAACCTATTCTTGTAGATAAAGATGGAAGAGAAATTAAAGGTGCAGGTGAAGGCAAACTGTGTATTGGTCAATCATGGCCAGGACAAATGAGAACAGTTTATGGTGATCATCAAAGGTTTGTAGATACTTACTTTTCTCAATTTGATGGTAAATACTTTACTGGTGATGGATGTAAAAGAGATAAAGATGGATATTATTGGATTACAGGAAGAGTAGATGATGTAATTATTGTATCGGGACACAACTTAGGGACTGCAGAAATTGAGAGTGCATTTGTTGCTCACCCGAAAGTTGCTGAAGCAGCTGTTGTTGGTTATCCACACGATATAAAAGGTAACGGACTGTACTGTTATGTAACATTAAATGCTGGAGAATTAGAAACTGGTGATCTTGAAAGAGATTTAAAGTTATGGGTAAGAAAACAAATCGGTCCCTTAGCAACTCCTGACCTTATTCATTTTAGTCCAGGCTTACCCAAAACTAGGTCTGGAAAAATTATGAGAAGAATTTTAAGAAAGATTGCAGCTAATGAACATAATCAGTTAGGAGACACAACTACTTTAGCTGATCCTAGTGTTGTTGAAAGCTTAGTTGAAAATAGAAAAAATATTTAAAGTTTAATTCTCTCTTTAAATTCTTTTTTAACAATATCCCATTTTAAAATTACTGAGTTTAAAACAATTTTTCTATCTATTGTTTTCAATTCATCTGCAATTGGTGCCCATTTATACAGTGATAACGCACTGGGATTAAAAGGAAGATCGCTGCAATAAGTGTCCCAATTTACATTTTGAAACCTTTCGCTAAATTTTTTTTTTGCTTCTTCAATTATATCTAATGGCATTTTATTTGAGGTCTCATCATCTAAAATTTTAAAAAAAAGATCTTTAGCTTTTTCTACATGTTGATAATTTAGACTTGTTTTTAAATAAGAAAACGTAAAAAATGTTAAATCTTGTAATGCAACAGAATAGATATTCCATTTAGCCAAATTAACAGATGTTAAAAATTTTTCATTTTCAAAATGAAGAACATACCTTGTGCCAATCCTAGTTTTCAGATAACCATAAAGAGTTACTTGAGCCACCCAGGCTGATTTGGTTTGTATAAAACTTTCAAGCTCATCTAAATTTTTTATTTTTTTTCTTGGAACAAAAGCTTTAAAGAGAGCAAAAATGTAAACTTTAAAATCATTTAAAGTTAGGTCTTTCCAAGTTAATTTGTATTTTGACATAAAATTAAAGTTTTTTAGATGTATACCCTAAAAAAGTGCCTAATTTGAACAATTTTAACACTTTAAATCTCTTTCATAATCGTTATGGTTTTGGACAGTTATAACTAAAAGAGAGAGGAATATTATAATGTCAAAACAATCACAACACTGGGAAAAAACCAGAGGGTTGCTATTTGTTACTTTAGCAATTTGGTTTGTATTCTCAATTGGCATCTTTCTTTTTGGAGCTGAAATGAACGAAGTTACGGGACCATTTGGATACCCGTTAACTTATTGGTTCACGTGTCAAGGTTCTCTTGGAATCTTTGTAATCCTAATTTTTTGGTTTGCAAATAGACAAGAAAAAATTGATGAAGAGTTTGGCTTTTCAGAAAGAGGAGATGATTAATGAAAGGTAATTTTATAGATAATTTGCCTAAAGTTTACGGAATCTACACAGGTGGTTTTGTAGGTTTTATAATCATTATGGCAATTTGCGAGCAGATGGGTATGACTGCGAAAACAATAGGTATTTGTTTCGTAGCCTTCACAGTAGCCATCTACGCAATAATAGGTTGGCTATCACGTACAGCGCAAGCAGACGCATATTACGTAGCTGGAAGACAAGTGCCTACTGTTTTCAACGGAATGGCGACGGCAGCAGACTGGATGTCTGGTGCTTCATTCGTTGCAATGGCAGGTGGTATTTACTTTAAAGGTTACGGTTATATGGCGCTTCTTGTAGGTTGGACTGGTGGTTATGTTTTAGTTGCATCTTTATTAGCACCATACCTAAGAAAATTTGGCTGTTACACAGTTCCAGATTTTATCGGTACAAGATATGGTGGTAATTTATCAAGGTTTCTTGCGGTAGTAGTTTTAACTGTCGCTTCATTTACCTATGTAACTGCACAGATTAACGCCACAGGTACTATTGCATCTGTTGCACTTGATATCCCATTTCAATACGCAGTTTATGTTGGACTAATAAGTATTTTATTATGTTCGATGTTAGGTGGTATGAGAGGGGTAACTTGGACACAGGTTGCACAATACATTGTACTAATTGTAGCTTACTTACTTCCAGTTTTCTGGATCAGTAGCAAAATGGGTGCGGGTTTTTTCCCTCACTTTATGTTAGCTGATGAAGTAGCTAGAATCGGTGAATTAGAACAACAGTTTGGTTTTGTTAAAAACTCTGCTGCTGATCTTGCAAATGTGCCTAAAGGGTTAGCTGGAATAACTAAAGCTCACTCAGCGGTTAACGCTACACCTTGGGGATTTATTTCATTAGCATTAGCAATGATGATGGGAACAGCTTCATTGCCTCACGTAATGATGAGATACTTTACTACTCCAAGTGTAAAAGCAGCTAGAAAATCTGTAGGTTGGTCACTATTCTTTATCTTCCTATTATATTCTTCTGCTCCAATGTTAGCGACACTATCTAAATTGTCATTGATGGATCCGTCATTACCAACAGGTATTATCGGTAAATCGATTGCAGAAGTTCAAGCGATAGATTGGTATCAAAACTGGAACGCAGCAAACTTAATGTTTGTAAGCGACTTTAATGGAAATGGAACTCTAGAATTGAATGAGTTTTTCATGGGTGGTAAAGCCGTTGTGTTAGCAACTCCAGAAATAGCTGGATTACCTTACGTAATCTCAGGTCTGGTTGCTGCTGGTGGTATGGCTGCTGCCATGTCAACTGCTGATGGTTTGATTCTTGCGATTGCTAATGCGATCTCACATGATGTTTATTATAAGATCATTGATCCAAAAGCAGAGACTGCAAAAAGACTAGTTGTTGCAAGAGTATTACTTGTTGTAATTGGTTTTGCTGCAGCAACTATTGCGGCCCTAGAGATCCAGGGTATCTTAGGTTCAGTTATCTGGGCTTTTGACTTTGCGATGTCTGGTTTGTTCTTCCCGCTTGTACTTGGTGTATGGTGGAAAAGAGCTAATAAAGAAGGTGCATGTGCTGGTATGGCTTTAGGTCTACTTTCTGGTTTAGCTTACCTAATTTGGGTAAGAAATGGCGGAAGTGGATTCTTAGGTATTACACAGTTAACGTTTGGTATCTTCGGTTCTGCAGTTAGTTTAGTAGCTATGGTTGTTGTAAGTTTGATAACATCTGAACCAAATGCTGCAACTCAAAGAATGGTTGACGAAGTTCGAGTACCATCTGGTAGATCGATCATCGGAAAACAATAAATAATCTTATTAAAGGGGCGATTAATTTCGCCCCTTTTAATTTCTATTTTTTTCCAATATAAATTTTAAAATGTCTGCTAATTTTCATCCTTTAGTTTATATAATTGATTATATTCTTGGGGTAATAATGTGGACTTTAATTGGAAGAGTAGCGATGAATATTTTTCAAAAAGAAGACTCACAGTTCTTCTTCATGAGGGTATTTGTTAAATTTACCAATCCAATTATTAATGTTTTTAAAATTTTAACACCTTCTTTCATAATTCAACCACTTATTCCACTATATGTAGCTTGGTTTTTCTTTATGATCAGATTTTATCTTATGCCATGGATTTTAGGTTATTCAGTAATGGGAATGCTATCTTTTCCTTTGGAAAGTGAAATTTCGAGACAAATTTACCAATTTTTTAATTCAATTAAATTTTAAAAATTGATACTAGTAAATCTAGCTATCAATGAAAAAAATACAAATATCACCATCAATTCTATCTGCTGATTTTAGTCAATTAGGTATTGAAATTAAAAGATTAGAAGAGGCTGGTGCCGACATGATTCATGTAGACGTCATGGATGGCCACTTTGTTCCAAACTTAACTATAGGTCCTCCCGTAATTAAAGCATTAAAAAGTCAATCTACAATACTTTTTGATGTACATTTGATGATTTCACCAGTCCATAAATATATTGAAGATTATGCAAATGCTGGTGCAGATATAATTACAATTCATCCTGAAGCAACAGACGATCTTGAGTCTTCAATTATAAAAATAAAAAAATTAAATAAAAAAGTTGGAGTTTCGTTAAATCCTGAGACAAAAATTGATATTATTTTAAATTTTTTAGAACAAATCGATTTAGTTCTTATAATGAGTGTAAATCCTGGATTTGGTGGTCAGAAATTTATGCCAGACGTTTTAATTAAAATAAAAGAATTAAAAAAAATTCAAAAAGAAAAAAATCTAAATTTTGACATCGAGGTTGATGGGGGAATAAATTTTGATAATTCAAAAAATGTAATAGAAGCTGGTGCTAATATCTTGGTTTCTGGTACAACAATTTTTAAAAGTAATAATGGAGATATTAAAAAAAATATTGAATTATTAAAATCAAAGTAATTTCATGTTTTATATAAATCGTTTTTTTTTTAGTATTTCTAATCAACTAAGAAAATTTTATCTAAATTCTAAAATCTATGATAATAAAATTTCCAAAATAGATAATAAGAATTTAATTTACAAGCCCAGTCCTCACTTACTCTCGTCTTTAATCAAATATCAAAAAAAAGTTAGAATTGAAGATTTTATTTTAGATGATGTTTGGTGTAACGAAAATATAGGTGCTAAAGAATATAGAGGTCTGCATAATTTCTATTGGTTTTTTAGTTTGGATTTAAAATCTTCAAAGCAAACTACACAAACTATAATTGCAAACTGGATAAATAGTAATAATAAATATAATAATAAAAGTTGGAATTTTGATTTAACTGCAAAAAGAATTATTGCTTGGTTATCTTGTCACAATCTCACTTATGAGAATAGTGGTCAAAATTATAGAGATAACTTTAACAAAATTATACAAAAGCAAACTAATCATTTAATAAATGAAATTAATAAATCAAATTCAGTTGACGATAAATTAATTGGATGTGCATCAGTCATTTTAGTTGGGCTCTGCTATCAAAATGAAAAAAACTATTTATCATTTGGATCTACTTTTCTCAAAAAGATATCAAAATTAGTACTTGATAATCAAGGTTTTCCAAAATCAAGAAATATCAAACAGTTAGTTTTGTACCTCAAGTATTTTGTTATAATTCGCGAATGGTTTAAAGAGTCTCAAGTTAATATTCCTGAGCATATAGATGAAACTATTTATTATTTGGGACAAGGGTATGCTTTTTTTTGGAAAAACCCTGAGTCTGATTTTTTATTTAATGGGAACAATCTTTCAAATAATAATGAATTCGATAATTATTTAAAGAGGTTGGGTTACAAGTTTAAAAGTGAAAATCAAGAATTTGGAGGTTACACAATCTTAAGAAACAAAAAAATTTGCTTAACAATGGATACAGGATCTTCACCAAATTTAAAGTTCACTAAAGATTATCAATCTGGAGCCCTTTCTTTTGAAGTTATATCAAGTGGTCAAAAACTAATTAGTAACTGCGGATATTATAAAAAAAGAAGTAGCAAGCTTAATCAAGTATCAAAGTCGTCAGCTGCTCAAAGTACATTAGTTATTGATGATAAATCCTCGTGTAATTTTACAAAACTTAATAAAACGTGGTTAGTAAAAAAAGGATTAAAAATAATAAAAAAAAAAATTGTTTATGAAAAAAATTATTGGAAAATAAATGCATCTCATGATGGCTATTTAAAAAAATATAATTCAATTCATGAAAGAGAAATTGAATTTTATCCTGAACAAATGACTTTTGTTGGCGTAGATAAGATAATAAAAAGAAAAACAAATTATAATTATAAATTTGATATTCGGTTTCATGTGGAACCAAATGTTAAATTAATGAAAACACAAGATAATAAAACAATCTTAATCGAATTAAATGATGAAGGATGGAAATTTACATGTAATAATTATGATATAGATATTGATAATGGTTTATATTTCGGTAATAAAAATTTATATGCTGAAAACCAAAATATTTTTATCACTGGTATTTCTAATAATCAGATAGAAAATATCAAATGGGAAATAAAAAAGATATAATGAAAAAGATAAAATCAGCTTTAATATCTGTATCAGACAAAACAAATTTAAAACCTCTTTTACAAATACTAAAAAAAAATAATGTTAAGTTGATTAGTTCTGGTGGTACTTTTAAAACAATTAGAAAACTTGGATTTAAATGCTTGGAGGTTTCCGATTTTACTGGTTCCAAAGAAATTCTAAGTGGTCGAGTCAAAACTTTACATCCCAAAATTCATGCTGGAATTCTTAATAAGCGAAATAATAAATCACATCAAAAAGAACTGAAGACTAATAATTTTGAAAATATTGATTTGGTTATTGTAAATTTTTATCCATTTGAACAGACCTTAAAAAAAACGAAAAATCATTCTAAAATTGTTGAAAACATAGATGTTGGTGGACCTGCAATGGTCAGAGCAGCGGCAAAAAACTATAATGATGTTACCGTAATTACTTCCTGCAAAAATTACAGAGAACTTATTGATGAGTTAAAATTTAATAAAGGTTTTACTTCATTGAACTTTAGAAAACAAATGTCTCGATTGGCTTTTGCTGAGACAGCCTATTATGATTCAGTCATTTCAAACTATTTGAATAGATTTTCTAATATTCATTTCCCTCAAAAAAAAGTTAATCACGGAAACTTAGTTGAAAAATTACGATATGGGGAAAACCCACATCAAGAAAGTGCTATCTATTCTCAAGATCTGAGTTTAAATATTAATAAAATTCACGGTAAACAGTTAAGTTATAATAACTACAACGATATTTTTTCAGCCCTAGCAATTTCTAAAAGCCTTCCGAAAAATACGGGCACTGTTATTGTAAAACATTCAAATCCTTGTGGTGTATCTGTATTAAAAAATAACCTTGATAGCTATAAATCTGCTCTTGCATGTGACCCTACTAGTGCTTTTGGTGGTATTGTTTCATGTAATTTTAAAATCACTAAACTCTTGGCACAAGAGTTAAATAAAATATTTCTTGAGGTAATTGTGGCAAATGGATTTGATAAGAACGCACTTAAAATATTAAAAATAAAAAAAAATTTAAGATTAATAGATGCTTCAAATTTTTTTCCAAGTGAAGCTCTAAAGTTCAATTCTATTAATAATTCCATTTTAGTTCAATCAGAAGATAAACAATTACTTTTAAAAAAAAATTTCAAGATCGTTTCAAAAAAGAAACCGAACAAATTACAGTTTGATAATTTATTGTTTGCTTTTAATGTTTGTCGTTATGTAAAATCTAATGCGATAGTACTAGCAAGCAATAAATCTACTATAGGTATTGGGTCTGGGCAACCAAGTAGACTTGATAGTTGTCAAATTGCTATAAACAAAATGAATAAATTTACTAAAAATAAAAATGAAGTTGTTGCCGCATCGGATGCTTTCTTTCCATTTGTAGATGGAATTGAAAAACTTATTCAATCTGGGGTTTCTGCAGTTATACAGCCCTCTGGATCAATTAGAGACAAAGAGATTATTAAATTTGCCAATGCAACAGATACAATCTTAATTTTTTCGAAAACAAGACATTTTAAACATTAGTTTTTTTATCAATTTTTGCAGCTAAGATAAAATCATTTTCAGATAATCCTTCTATTGCATGGGTAGTTATATTAATTTTTGCATACCCCCAGCCAAACAGAATATCAGGGTGGTGCCCCTCTTCTTCTGATACTTTTCCAACCACATTAATAAAATTCTGACTTTCTAAAAAATTTTTAAAAGTGAATTTCTTTTCTAGAGAATAGATATTCTTTTGATTTTTAATGATATTCCAACCATCAACTTTTTTTTGATATTTATGGATTTCTGAAATGTCAAAAGGAATAGCTCCACCTTCACAGGGCACACATTTTTTATTGTATAAATCAGTCATAAATTGGAGCGGGCAAAGGGGGTCGAACCCTCGACCTTCTCGTTGGCAACGAGACGCTCTACCACTGAGCTATGCCCGCTTATAAAAAACACTATAGTTAGTCAATTTTTTTAATTCAAGCAATATTAAATATGATATATTAAAAAAATTATGAAAAAAGTTGATTTACCAAAAAAGCTAGCTGTTTTCCCTCTTAGTAATTTTATTATATTTCCCAAAACTTCGGTACCACTAAATATTTTTGAGCCCAGATATGTTGATATGATAAATGATAGTATGAAATCAAACAAGTTAGTTGGTATGATACAGCCAAAAATTTCGAAGGATGATAATTATAATCATGTGCCACAACTACATGAAATTGGTTGTATGGGAAAAATAACAACCTTTAAGGAAACTGAGAACTCTACATACATGATTGAGCTAAATGGCATAATTAGATTTAGAATTATTAATGAAATTAAATCAGACAAAAAATATCGAGAATATGAGGTCAGTTTTGATAATTATTATGAAGATCTGGAAAGTAAAAAAGAAGAAATCAAATTTTCTGATTTAAATTTAATTTTTAAGGATTTAAAATCTCTTTTTGAAAAAAGGGGATTTATAGTTAATTGGAAAGCATTGGAAAAACAAAGTTTGGATGAAACAATAAATGCTCTTGCAATGGCATCTCCTTTTACTATTGAAGAAAAACAAGTTTTATTAGAAGCAAAGAGCTTAAATATTAGAAAAACAAAAATTGCAGAAATATTGACTACATATTCTTTTGACCAATATAATAATACAACAATTCAATAATTTTAAAATATTATTCCATTATCAGCAAATTTAGTAAAAAAATTACTAACAGATTTATTTTTACCTAAAATTTTAATCAATTTGCTCAAAGTATTATTATTCAATTTTCTATCTAGATTAAAAAATTCATAAATAAAATCAATGCCACTCGAAAAAAGAAAATTTTTATTCTTAGTATTTTTCTCAAAATCTGAACAAATTGAGGTATCTAAATCTAACCCATGTTCCTTTTTAAACTCAATTAGTTTATACAACTCTTTAATATCTCTTATAGTCATGTTAAAACCTTGTCCAGCTAATGGGTGCAATCTATGAAGTAGATCTCCAAATGCAATGATGTTTTCTTTATAATAAGATCTAAGGTTAGATGATTTAAGTTCAAAACTAAGGATCTTATTTACTTTAAATATTTCATATTTAATATTATGTTTTTTTATTAACTTTTCTAAATTAATACTTTTTTTACCTTTTGCAGAGTAAACCACAGAAGTTTCTTTAGATGAAATAGGTAAAAAAGCGATAGGACCATTTTTTGTAAAAGTTTGATATGCAACATTATTGTTTAATAATTTTTTATGTTCAAAAGTAGTTGCATGAGCAAAACTATCGTAATTTTTATTTATCTTTTTATAAAAAAAATTTTTTGAAATTGAATTTTGTAAATCACAATTAAAAATTAATTTATAATCTTTTTTCATTAAATTTTTATAATCAATTTTTTTTTTAAATCTTATCAATTTATTTTTATTAAGATGAGAAAATAAGTATTTATGTAAATCAAAACTTCTAACTATTGAAAATAGTCTTTTATTATCATTTTCAAAATTTAATATTTTTTCCTTAATAAAATTTTCGCTATAAATTTCAATTTTATTAATATTCCATAAAAGATTTTTAATATTTAAAATATTTGTATTAAAAAAATCAATATTTGTTTTTGAAATTCCAAGTGTCTGAATTTTATTATATTTTTTGATCCTCCTATCTGAAAAAATATCAACTCTTATACCTTGGTTTGCCAACGTCTGTGCTAAAGTTAAACTAGTTAGCCCATTTCCCAATATAGATACTTTCATAATTATTTTAATTTTAACAACAAAAATTAGATGATACAAAGTGATAAATTTGATTCACCAAAAATGAATATTAAAAAACTAGGAAATTCAGTATTAATTTTTACTATTAAGCGATTAATAGAAGTTATTGGTATCTTTATTTTTTGTTTGGGAATTTTACTTTTTTTAGCTTTGGTTTCTTATTCACCTACAGATCCAAATTTTATATTCCCTAAGAATGCTGTGATAAATAATTTATTAGGATTTCAAGGAAGCTATATATCAGACCTTTTTATACAATCAGCTGGATTGATTACATATTTAATACCTGTGACATATATTTTTACTGGTGCAAATATTTTTAAGAAAAAAGAAATATTTTTACTTATAGAGAATACATTTTTTATTATTCTTTATTCATTAGTTGGTTCATTATTTTTGAGTTATTATTACAAAAACACTTTTTCTCTTTACATTAATGGAAATGGCGGATTTATAGGAAATTTTTTTAATGAAACGTTTTTAAAAAATATAATTGCTTCATATGAAAATGTTTTTTATTATATTTTTATTATATTAACTATTATATTTTTTCTTGTTAGTATAAATTTTAACATCAAAAATTTTATCCAATTAATAAAAAATGTTATTCAATTTCTTTTAAAAAAGGAAAATAAAAATTATACAAATAAAAATGAAATAATTAATGAATATATCCCTCAAGATGCAATTAAAGATTTAATACAAGAAGACTTACCTTTTATAAAAGCAGAAACTAATCAGTCCCTAAATAAAACAAAATTTGCCCTTCCTTCTATCGATTTATTAAAAATACCTTCCAAGAAAGAAAGAAAAAACTTTAATCAAAATGAAAATAATGATCCTGAATTTTTAGAAAAAATTCTTTTAGACTTTGGTGTAAATGGAAGTATTAAAAAAGTTAGCCATGGGCCAGTTGTAACACTAAATGAATTTGAGCCTGCTGCTGGAGTAAAAGTTTCAAAAATAATAAATCTTTCAGATGATATTGCACGAAATACAAGTTCTGAGTCTGCGCGTATTGCTACTATTCCTGGCAGTAATACTGTCGGTATTGAATTACCAAATTTGTCTAGAGAAAATGTTTATTTGAGTGAAATATTGAATAACTCAGATTTTAAAAAAAGAGATATAAAACTACCTATAGCATTAGGTAAAAATATTTCTGGAACACCCATTGTTGGTGACTTAGCATCAATGCCACATCTTTTAATTGCGGGAACAACTGGTTCTGGTAAATCTGTTTGTATAAATACAATCATATTATCTCTTCTTTACAAACACACTCCTGAAAAATGTAAGTTTATTTTAATCGACCCAAAGATGTTAGAACTTTCTACTTATGAAGGAGTTCCACATTTACTATGCCCGGTAATAACAGAGGCAAAAAAAGCAGCCTCTGTTTTGGGTTGGGTTGTTAAAGAAATGGAGAGCAGATACAGATTAATGACTAAAGAAGGTGTAAGAAATATTGACGGATATAATACAAAACACAAACTACCAATGCCTTATATAGTTGTCGTGGTTGATGAAATGTCTGATTTAATGTTGGTGGCAGGTAAAGAAATTGAAAATTATATTCAAAAATTATCTCAAATGGCTAGAGCCGCAGGAATTCATATTATTATGGCGACCCAAAGACCAAGTGTGGATGTTATTACGGGTACTATTAAGGCTAATTTTCCAACGCGTATATCCTTTCAAGTAACGTCAAAAATAGATAGTAGAACCATTTTAGGCGAACAGGGTGCTGAGCAATTGTTAGGAAAAGGTGATATGCTGTATATGTCCTCTGCAAACAAAATTGTAAGAATTCATGCACCATTTGTTTCTGATGATGAAATCGAAAAAATTAATAATTTTCTAAGATCACAAGCAGAACCAAATTATGTAGACGAAATTTTAAGTTTTGCTGATGAAAAAGAAATGAATGAAAGTTCAAAAAAACAAGAAGATAAAGACGAACTATATCAATCAGCTGTAGATATTATTAAGTCTGAAGGAAAAGCCTCAACATCTTTTTTACAAAGAAAACTACAGATCGGGTATAACCGAGCCGCAAGAATAATCGATATGATGGAAGCTGAAGGGATTGTTAGTAAAGCAAATCATGTTGGCAAACGTGATGTTTTATAATGAAAAAATATTTTTTCATATTATTTTTAATTTTGCCAATTGATGAAACTTCAGCAAAAATAAAAGCAGATATAATTCAGAATTTAAAAAATATTAATAATATTTCTTTTAATTTTGAGCAAAATATTAATGGAAAGATAGAAAACGGAAATTGCATAATTCAATATCCAAAAAAAATATACTGCAAATATGACTCAAGTAATCATAAAACTTTGGTATCGAATGGTAAATCGTTAGTAATTAAAACTAAAAGTAGTTATTATATTTATCCATTAGATAAAACACCCTTAAATTATATTTTAGATAAAGATTTTTTAATAAATAGAATTAAAAATTTAAAGGGGAGAATTATACAAAACAAATTCATTAATTATAACTTTATTGAAAATGATAATGATATAAATATTTTTTTTGACCAAAAAAACCATGATTTAATTGGATGGCAAACCTTAGATGTCTATCAAAATTTAAGTATTACTTACTTCTCCTCAATTATTAAAAATCAAGAATTAAATAAGAATATTTTTTATCTACCCAATTAGAATTAATTTAAATTGCTATAGTTTCTTTTTTAAAAACCCTCATACCTCTAGCAACATAATTATTAAGTGCATTTTTATGATCCAAGGAACATGTGTGAACCCATACTCTTTTTGGATTACTCAAAAATGAATTTTTTATTGCAGATGATAAAAGATATGAGCCCAGTTTTTTATTTTGGTATGCTTCAAGTAATCCCAAATAAGCTATTTCTATTTCATTTTGATGTAAAATAAGTTCAAAAAAACCAGCCAAATCATCTTTTTTTTTTAAAATATATGTTTTCACTTTTTCATCAGATGTATATTGGATCCATTGTTTTTCTGACCACACCAACCTATCAACCCAATGATGTTTATCACCAATATTCTTATAAAAAAATTTGTTAAGTTGAAAATCTGCTGGATGTAAAAGCTCAACTAAACAGTCTTTTGGATGGGTATTAGAATCTTTAAAATCCATAAATGAATTGATTTCAAGATAATTTCTTTCAATTTTTTTATTCACTCAACCATTTTGCCAACCATTTCACCTCCAAATAAATGAAAGTGTAAATGAGGTACTTCTTGGCCTCCATGCTCACCAATATTAGCTAAAGCTCTATATCCTTGTCCGGTATCCACTGAAATCCTTAATTTTTTTGCAACAGTATTTATTCCTTTTAATAAACCCACTATCTCATCTGATGATGCATTTGCGCTGAAGTCATCAAGATCTATATACTTTCCTTTAGGTATGACTAATGCATGGACTTTTTTTTGGGGATTGATATCATAAAATGATAACACAAAATCATCCTCATAAATTTTTTTACAAGGTATTTCAGCTCTTAAGATTTTAGCAAAAATGTTATTATTATTATAGCTCATTTTTTTCTTTTATCTAACTCTGTCATTACATCTTCAATCTTAATATTATTTGCCTCTAGATACATGATCAAGTGGTAAAAAACATCTGCTGCTTCATGAATTTTATTTGTATTTGTCTCTACAGCTTCTATTAATTCATTTATCTCCTCTAAAACTTTTTCTTTACTTAATGACTTGTCGCTAAGTAGTTTATTGGTATACGAGTTTTCTTTAGGTGAATTTTTTCTATCTCTTGCAAGATTAAATAAATTTTCTAATGTATTAAGCATATTAAATTCTAACAGGTATTCCTTTTGAGTCCAAATAATCCTTCGCTTCTTTTATAGAATGTTTTCCATAGTGGAATATAGAAGCTGCTAAAACTGCACTGGCCTTTCCTAATTTAATTCCATCAACTAAGTGGTCTAAATTTCCTACACCACCGGATGCTATAACTGGAATATTAACGTTAAATGAAATTTTTGACATCAATTCAATGTCATAGCCAGCCTGTGTACCATCTCTGTCCATTGATGTTACCAATAACTCCCCAGCACCATTTTCTTCCATTTCTTTAGCGTATTTTAATGCATCAATCCCACTATTATTTCTCCCTCCATGAGTAAATATTTCCCACTTGTTTCCATTTTTCTTTGCATCAATTGCTACTACAATACATTGTGATCCAAATTTTTTGGAACTATCAATAACAACTTTTGAATTTTCAACTGCAGCTGTATTTATTGAAACTTTATCAGCACCACAATTAAGTAATTTACTAATATCTTCCACGCTTCTAATTCCTCCACCAACTGTTAAGGGAACAAAGCATTCCTTTGAAGTTTTTTCTACAACATCATAAATAATATCTCTATTTTCATTAGATGCTGTAATATCTAAAAAACAAATTTCGTCTGCACCACCATCACTATAAATTTTAGCTTGCTCCACAGGATCACCTGCATCTTTTAAATCAACAAAATTTATACCTTTTACAACACGACCATTCTTGACATCTAAACAAGGAATTATTCTATTTTTAAGCATCTTCTTTTACTAATTCTTCTAATTTAATATCACCATCATAGATAGCTTTACCAACTATTATGCCTTCAATATTTTTTAAATTCTTTGCTTTTTTAATATCGTCTATTGATGAAACTCCACCAGATATAATCACAGGGTAATTTGATATCTCAGCAACTTTTGATGTTTCTTCAAAATTTGGGCTTTGTTTCATACCATCTCTATTAATATCAGTATAAATCAATCTACTAAATCCATAATCGTTGACTTCTTTTAAATAATCTAAAGTTAGTTGATTAAATTTTTCTTTCCATCCTGATACCGATAAATATCCATCTTTAGCGTCTAAACCTAAAGCAATTTTATTAGGAAATTTTTCACACGCTTCTTTTAAAAAATTTTTATCCTTTATAGCGGCGCTTCCTAAAATAACTTTTTCTACACCAGCATTAATATATTTTTGGATACTATCAAGATTTCTAATACCACCACCTACCTCAACATTTAGGTCAAATTTACCAACTATATCTTGGATAATATTCAGATTAACTGTTTCACCAGTTAAAGCTCCATCTAAATCAACTATGTGTAAATTTTTAAAGCCATGATTTTTATATCTTCCCGCTTGATCAACTGGAGATATTTCATATTCAGTTTTATTATCAAAGTCTCCTTTAACTAACCTCACACACTTTTTATCTTTAATATCTATAGCTGGAAATATTTTCATGATAATTCGTAAACTTCCCAATTAGTTTTTTTTGATAATTTTTCATATAAAGATTTTGCTGTAGTGTTGTCATCTCGTGTAATCCATCTCATTAAATTCCAATTATTTCTTTTTGATATGCCTTTTAATTCTTTTATAATTTTTTCACCAACTCCATTTTTTCTGTGGTTTGGTTCGACGTACAAGTCATCTAAAAATCCAATATATTTTCCTCTTAATGGACTCGGCATTTTTCTATAATGAGCTATTCCAATAATCCTATTATTTTGCTCATAAGCTAAACCAGAGACATCATGATTTTTGTCATGAATCCATTCCCAAACAGTTTTTAGTATTTTATCATTCATTTCAACTTTATAAAAATCAGCGTATCCTCTATACAATGTCTCCCACTCTTCTTTGTCATCTAACCTTATTTCTCTGATCATAAGTTTAAAAAGTTTTTTATTATTTGTAATCCTAACTTATCACTCTTTTCAGGATGAAACTGAGTTCCATAAATATTTTCTTTTTCAACAGAACAAGCAATATTTGATGAATAATCTGTTGTAGCAGAAATTACATTTTTATCATTTGGTATAAATTCATAACTATGTACGAAATACATATGAGAATTATTTTCTATATTTTTAAAAATTTTACTATCTTTAATAATATTAACTTGGTTCCAACCAATATGAGGGAGTTTAAATTTTCCATTTTGATTGTTAATTTTTGAAACTTTGCCTGAAATCCAACCCAGACCTTTTGTTTCAGTTTCCTCATAACCTATATCAGCAAACATTTGTAAACCAACGCAGATACCAAGAAGGGGTTTTTTATCATTTATCACAAACTCGTTGAGTGTATCTGCGAGACCATTAATCTTATTTAAAGCATCTACGCAGCTTTTAAATGATCCCTGTCCTGGTAAAATTACTTTATCGCTTATTTTGATCTTATTTATATCTGAAGTGACTTCGATATTTACTTTTTCTTTAGCAACTTCCTTAAAAGAGTTTATTACTGAGCTAATATTGCCCGAATTATAATCGACAATTGTAACGTTCATTAAACTTATAAAGAACCTTTAGTCGAAGGAATTGATTTTTTATTCCTTGGGTCCATTTCCAATGCAGTTCTTAAAGATCTTGCTAATCCTTTAAAGCAAGACTCAATAATGTGATGACTATTATCACCATAAATATTTTCAACGTGTAACGTAATTCCAGCAGCTTGTGAAAAAGCTTGAAACCATTCTTTGAATAATTCTGTATCCATCTCGCCAAGTTTTTCTACTTTAAGCTTAACTTTCCAAATTAAATAAGGTCTATTTGAAACATCTATTGCAACACGTGTAAGTGTTTCATCCATCGGTATCATTGCGTGGGCATACCTTTTTATGCCTACAAATTTTTTTGAAGCTTTCTTTAAAGCTTCACCAATAGCAATGCCAGTATCTTCTGTAGTGTGATGAAGGTCAATATGAGTATCGCCTTTGGCTTGGATTTCCATATCAATTGATGAATGTTTTGATAACTGCTCCAACATATGATTAAGAAAACCAATTCCAGTGTCAATTTTATATTTACCTTTGCCATCAATATTTAAATTAACACTAATGCTTGTCTCTTTTGTTTTTCTGCTAATTTGACTTTTTCGCTTCATAATTAAAAGTAGGTATACATATATTATTCAATTATGGCAATAATACTAAACCTGGGCTTGAACTATTAAATTTAATATCCATTTATAAGCTATGACAACGATTGTATTAATACGAAAAAATAATGAGGTAGTAGTTGCTGGTGATGGACAAGTAAGTATGGGCAACACCGTAGTAAAAAGCTCTGCCTCGAAGGTCAGAAAAATTGAAAAAAGAAATGTAGTGGCTGGTTTTGCAGGTTCCACAGCAGATGCCCTAACTTTATTTGAAAGATTAGAAGCTAAAATAGAAAAGCATGCTGGAAATTTATCAAGAGCAGCTGTTGAATTAGCAAAAGATTGGAGAACCGACAAGTATTTAAGAAGACTAGAAGCTTTAATGGCTATTGGTGATAAAGAAAATAGTTATATTATTTCTGGAACTGGAGATGTTTTAGAGCCTGAAGGAAATGTTATTGGAATAGGTTCTGGTGGAAACTATGCATTAGCTGCGGGGAAAGTTTTGATGGACACCGATATGAGCGCTGAAGAAGTTGCAAAAAAAGCGATTAAAGTTGCTTCAGAGATTTGTGTTTTTACTAATGACAATATCAAAACTGAAAAAATATAATGGAAAAATCGAATGTTACACCACTTGTTCCTAAAGACAAAAAAACAAATGAAAATGAATCTTTAGTAAGCTCCTTATCTCCAAGAGAGATTGTTTCAGAATTAGATCGATTTGTTGTTGGACAGAATAAAGCCAAAAAAGCAGTTGCTGTAGCTCTAAGGAACAGATGGAGAAGACAAGCTTTGAAAGGTGAAATGAAAAATGAAGTTCTACCTAAAAATATTTTGATGATTGGACCTACTGGTGTTGGTAAAACTGAGATCTCGAGAAGACTTTCAAAATTAGCTGAAGCTCCTTTTGTTAAAGTAGAGGCTACAAGATTTACTGAAGTTGGCTATGTTGGAAGAGATGTTGAACAAATTGTTAGAGATTTGATTGAAATAGCCATTTCAATGGAAAAAGTAAAAAAAAGAAAAGAAGTTTATGCTCAGGCACAAAAACTTGCTGAAGAAAAAGTTTTAGATGCTTTGGTAGGAAAAAAAGCAAGCTTAGCTACTAGAGAAAGTTTTAGAAAAAGACTGCGAAGTGGAGACTTAGATGATAATGAAATAGAAATTGCAGTAAACGAAAGTGGTACAAATAATACCTCATTTGAAATTCCAGGGATGCCTGGAGCGAATGTTGGAATGATTAATATTGGAGAAATGCTTGGTAAATCAATGGGTGCTAAAGAAAAAAAGAAAAAAATGTCAGTGAAAGAATCCCACGAAATTTTAATTAATGATGAATCTGATAAATTAATTGAGCAAGACAAGATTATAAAAACTGCTAAAATTTCTACTGAAAATAATGGAATAGTTTTTTTAGATGAAATCGATAAAATTTCTGGAAGAGCAGACAGAGTCGGTGGTGATGTATCAAGAGAGGGTGTACAAAGAGATTTGCTTCCATTGATCGAGGGCACAACAGTAAATACAAAGTATGGGCCAATTAAAACTGATCATATTTTATTTATAGCATCAGGAGCTTTCCAGCTTGCTAAACCATCGGACTTGCTCCCTGAATTGCAAGGAAGACTTCCTATAAGAGTTGAATTAGAAGCTTTAACAAGTGAAGATTTTAAAAGAATACTAAAAGAACCAGACTTTAGTTTAATAAAACAATACATTGCTTTATTAAAAACTGAAAAGGTAGAACTTGAATTTTCTGAGGATGGAATTGATGCGATAGCAAATATTGCCTCTGAGGTAAATGCTACAGTTGAAAATATAGGTGCGAGGAGACTACATACAATAATTGAAAAAATTTTGGATGAAATTAGTTTTACAGCCACAGATCGATCTGGTGAAAAGATTGTAATTGATAAAAACTATATTAATAAAAATCTTGATAATTTAGTAAAAGATACTGATTTATCAAAATTTATTTTATAGTAATTAAAGATATCCAATTTCTTTCATTTCATCACCAAAGCTATCTTCAATTTTTTTTCTAATTTTTGGATTAAGATTATTTTCCCACTTGTTCATAGGACCAAGATTAAAAAAATTAATTTTTTTTCCATTGATATCTTTTTTTGCTTCAATAAAACCAAATTTATTCTCTAAATCTTTGATTTTATTAAAGCTCGTGTTTTCTATTACTTTTTTAATTTTAGATTCATCAATCTTTAATTGAGTATTGGAAATTTTATTAAGAAATTCCAAAATTTTTAAAAAAGTTTTTTCAGTATCAGATAATAAATCTTCATATTTAATTAAAAGATATTTATCAATTAAATTTAATTGTTTCCAAGATTTGTAATGAAAATTCCATGATCCAATAAAAACTGGTAATTTATCGCTGTGTGTTTGTCTTATTTCTAAATTAGTATTTAAATCGATTACAGATTCTTCTAAAGATCTTTGATAATGATTAGCATATGAAGAAACAACATTTCTTGGGTCTCTAATAATATAAATAACTCCTGTTGTATTTTTTAGATCTGTAAAATTGTATTTGCCTTGTAACTTACAAAATGCATTATGAGTTTTCCAAAATTGGATAGAATTTTTTTTCTTATTAATAATCTTTTGTGCTTCAACATAATTTTTTTCTACTTCATTTCGGTCAGATAAATTAATACCCAATTCATTAAATAATTTAATATTAGGAAATTGATCAATCATGTTTAATAAATTGAAATTAAACTCTCCATCTTTTGAAAAAAAATATCCAGCAAGTAGTGATCTAACTAGAGTATTTCCACTTTTGGGATAAGATGCGAGCCAAACAATCATTGTATCTCTCAATGTTTTTATTTTAATTAAATTAACTTAAAAGTTTATAAGTGTCCAGAATTGAAGCTTAACTCTAAAAATATAATTATTTTTTGTTGTTTTTTTTTAAAAAAACATAAAATGCACCTTCGCCTCCATCTTCAATGTTCGCTCCTTTAATTTCGTAAATTAATTTCATTAAATCATTATTATTTTTGATATATTCTGGAACAGAATATTTTAAAATGCCTAGATTTTTTGATATGTAAGGATCTTTTTCATTTTCGGAATGTAAACCTTTCCCAGTTACTATTATTAATTTTCTATAATCCTCATTATAAGAGTTTTCAATAAAATCTCTTATAATTTCATTTGCACCTGTTAAAGTATAACCATGCAAATCAATCGACCTTGATTTAATTTTTTTATCATTAATCGAAACAAAATCTTTATTAGGTAAAGTTTCCTTATTTAATAAAAAATCTTCCCAATCTTTTTTATCTTTATCTGAAATTTTTTTATTCAACTATGTTAATATATCAACTAATTGCCAATTTGGATTTTTTGATCCTAAATCCCTGGAAAAAATCCAAGTATCGTATATTTTTTTAATTTTTTCAGGATCACCTGAAATAATATTTTTTTCCTTATCTTTAATACAAGTTATAATTTCAGCAACAAAATCTACTGTCACTTGTAAAGCGCTGTTAATCTTTTTGTGCTCTTTTATATTCGCAGAGTTGACACCAATAAAAGTAATCTCTGCAAAGTGTCCTCTTTTACTTCTGCTATTTAAAGCTTGATTGAATTGATCATAAATCTTTTTGCTCAACAATGGTTTGCTTTCTATGATTTTATTATCATTATCGCTAAAATCTGTAATTATTGTCTCGTACGCAATTTTAGCACCTTTTAAAAATTCATTTTGTGCTTTGTCATCAAAGACTTCTGTGTGCTTAATTTTTTCATTTGTTTTAATATTTTTTAATACTTCTTGAAATTGAGGTTGTGCTTTTCCTTCAAAACCAGTTCTTTTGCCTAATATTCCCCTTAATCTTAAAAAGATAAATCCTGCTATCATTGCTAAAAGTATTATATCTATATATTCAAAACTATAATTCATAACCTAATATTAATTACTATGTTGAATAATTTCAACTAACAATTACATTAAAGACAAATGAACTCACTCATTCTATCTATTATAATCATTCCTATAATTGAGATTTATCTTTTTATAAAAATTGGATCTCAAATAGGAGCTCTTAATACAATTTTATTAATATTTTTTACAGCATTCACAGGAATAATATATGCAAGATATGAGGGTTTAAATTCATTAAAGTCAGGGTTTTCACAGTTAATAAAAAATGAATTGCCTGCATATGAAATTATATCAGGAGCCACAATTGCGTTTGCAGCTCTCTTGTTAATATTGCCTGGTTTTGCAACAGATGTAATTGGGTTTTTGTTAATATTTCCTTTCACAAGAAAACTTTTTCTAAAGAATTTTTCAAATAAGATAAAAAATAAAAATACTATAAAAAAAGATTTTATTGATGGAGAATTTGAAGATATAAAAGACGATGATGACAGAAAAGTTTAAAATCTTAGCCAAATATATAAAAGATATGTCAAGTGAGACTCCAGACATAGAAACTTTTTTATTTGTCAAAGAAAATATTTCCAAATATCAACTTAATATTGATATCAACTCAAAAGCTTTAAAAGATAAAATAGTAGAAATAAATACAACTCTCAAATTTGAGGACAAAACAAGTAATTTAAAAAAGTCATATTATGAAATTGTATTTGCAACCATTGTCAAAGTTTCTGACGAAGTTACTGATAAAAAAGATTTAGAAAGGATAATTTTATGTGATGTTCAAAACATTATTTATCCAGAATTAGAAAAAGCTTTTTTAAATTTAGTCCATGATTCAGGACATCCGGGTATTAAGTTAGAAAAAAAAATTGATTTTAATAAGCTTTATGCAGAAAAGTTTAATTAAAAAAGTTTTTTTTAAGATTAGTCTTTAAATATTTCTGATGTTTTAAAATTTCTTCTTTAGAGGGCGTAATAATTTTTTTATAATAAGAAATATTTAGTTGATCATTATTTATTTTTTGAGAACTATCATTTTGGAAATTTAAAGTTGGTTCTTTCTGATCAATCAGGTTAATATAAACTTTTGCTAAAAGATCACAATCTATTAAGGCTGAATGGTGTGTTCTCTTTGAATTATCAATTCTGTATCTTTTACATAAAGCATCTAGACTTGCGGATGAACCTGGAAACTTATTTCTTGCTAGAATTAAGGTATCAGCTATTTCATTTTTTATTTTTCCTTTTCCACAAAGTAAAAGTTCATTATTCAAATGAGATAGATCAAATTCAGCATTATGTATTATTAGTTTTTTTCCTTCTATAAACTCTAAAAAATCATTTACTACTTCAGTAAACTTTTTTTGAGTTGATAAAAATTCATCTGAATATCCATGTACTTCTAAAGCTTTTTCAGAAACCTTTTTCTCTGGATTTAAATAACAATGAAATTTTTTTTTTGTTGGTATTAAATTATCAAGTTCTATGCACCCTATCTCAACAATTCGGTGTCCTTCTCTGACTGAAAGTCCTGTGGTTTCGGTATCTAAAACTATTTCTTTCATTTATAGGAATTTTTTTAATATATATCTTATATCATTTTTAAATGACTCATTTTTAAAATTATTTTTAATAATAAAACTAGATTTTTTTTTTTTATAGTCTAGTGCAAGTTGAATATTTCTAAATTTGCTTAATAATTTTTTATTGAAATTTTTTCTTTTTTTTAATTTCTTTAAAATATCTGATTTTTTAGATTGAACAAAAATTAAAATATCATTTTTTTTATTTATTTTGTTTTCTAATAAAAGAGGAATATCCAAAATTACAATTTTTTTATTTATATTTCTTTTTATAAATTCATTCATTTTTCTTCTAATAGCTAAATGAACAATATTAACAATTTTTTTTAAATTAATATCATTTGCTAATATGGCCTTAGATATTTCATTTTTGTCTATTGGAAACGAGTGCACATATTTTGGTAATGCTTTTTGAAGTGAATTAAAAATTTTTCTGTCTTTTTTATATAATTTGCCAACTTCTTTATCGGCGTTAAATACTGGATAGCCAAAATTTTTTGCTATATAGCTTTTGCCAGATCCAATATCTCCTAAAATACCTATTCTAATCATCTAAAAGATCAATAACTTCTTGATTTATTTCAGGTAAAATTTTGTGCCATCTATTAAACGATTGTTGTGCTTGATAAATAAACATCATTTTTCCATTGATAGTTGGCTGCCCTATTTCTTTAGCATTCTTTAAAAAATTAGTTTCGGTAGGATTATAAATTAAGTCGTAAAATGTAATTTTTTTACTAAAAAAATTTTTTTTATATTTTAAAAAATCTAAAGGGATTTTATCTTCATTTTTTAATCCCAAGCTCGTACAATTTATAATAATATCTGGTTTTTGCATACTCCCCTCATCTCTACACCATTCGTATATAAAAGTTTTAGGATCACTTGATAATATTACTTCTTGTAATAATTTTTCAACATTTTCTTTTGTTCTGTTAATTATTGCGAAACTTTTTACTTTAAGATTAGATAAACTTTTAATCACTGCTCTGGTGGCTCCACCCGCTCCAATTATTAGTGCTCTACCCCCTTGTATTGGACAAGATTTTTGAAAGCCATAAACATCTGTGTTATCCCCCATGGCTATAAAATCACCATCTTCCCGTTTTCTGAATACAGTGTTAACAGCGTTGGTGTCAACAGCATCGCTAGTGAAACCATCTAAATATTTCTTTATTTTTTCTTTGAAAGGAACTGTAACGTTAAATCCATGAATTGTACCTTCGCGCACCTCATCACACAAAGTTTCTAAATCTTTTTCTTCAACGAGTTTCTTTTCATAAAGTGCATCAATGCTGTTTTTTTTTATCCAGTAGTTGTGTAGTTTTGGAGATAGTGAATGACCAATTGGGTTTCCGATTACTAAATATTTTTTCATTTATAATTATTTAAGTATTCTTTAATTTTTTTAATTGGCAGTCCCATTATGGTATTTTCATCTCCTTCTATTCTGGAAAATAAGGACTTTCCTTCTCCCTCAATTTGATAAACATTATAGGAATATAAAGCTCTATCAGATATTTTAGATAAATAACTTTTAAGACCCTTATCACTAAATTCCTTCATCGTTAATGTAGCTTTTTCTGTGTGGTTCCAAATCATAGAACCATTTTTAGAAATACATACTGAGCTAACTAAATTATGTTTTTTACCATTCAACTTTTTTAAAATTATGAAAGCCTCTTCTCTGTTTTTTGGTTTTGATATTAATTCTCCATTTAAATCTATTACACTATCCGCACCTAGTACTAAAATATCATTATTTTTTTGACTTACCTTAATAGCCTTAAGTTCTGCCAAATTTTTTGAAATAGTCTCAGGTGAAGCTTTCTCTTGTAACAAACTTTTTTTTACTGACTCTTCATCTAAATTAGATGGACTGACTTCGTTGGATATATTGTTTTTATCCAGTATTTGTTTTCTTACTTTGCTCTTAGATGCGAGGATCAATTCAACCATTTTGTTTGTAAATTTCGTATATTTTTATTATTGATGCAGCAGTTTCTTCTACTGATTTCCTTGTTACATCAATTGTGGGCCACATATATTTTTTAAATGTATTTTTTGCTTCATTAACTTCTTTTTTAATTCTATCAAGATCTGTGTATGATTTGTTTTCAGTCTCTTTAAGTGAATTCATCCTGTTTTTTCTAAGATCAACAAGTCTTCCTGGCTCCGTGTTTAAACCAACCACACAAGCAAGCTTTGGATTATCTTTTAGAATTTTAGGAATAGAGTTTTCATTTACAAGAGGTATATTTGAGGTTTTGAAGCCCTTGTTAGCAAGATAGATTGCTGTTGGTGTTTTGCTTGTTCTACTAACTCCTAATAAGATTATATCAGATTTTTTAATTTCTTTAACAAGATTTCCATCATCGTGGTTCATTGTAAATTGAATTGCTTCAATTCTTTTGTAATATTCATCATTAAGAGTGTGTTGGCCACTTGGTTGGTGTGATGCTTTTTGATTAAGAAGTTTAGAAAAACTCAATATAAGGTCACCCAACACTCCAAAACATGGTATTGTTTTTTCGTTACTTATCTTAGCAAGGTATTTTGCCAGGTTACTATCAACGATTGAGTATAAAATGATAGAATTGGGATCTTTTTCTGAGTCTGATAAAATTTTGAAGATTTGATTTTCAGTTCTTGTGAAAGAATAGGTGTGTATTTTATAATCTATATTTTTAAATTGAGCTTTAATTGCAGTAAAAATTCTATCTAAAGTTTCGCCTGTTGAGTCTGATATTAAATAAATTTGATATGTATTGCCCATGTATTAAATGTTAATAACTTTTTATTATTTAAATCATATTTGTATATTTTAACATTTTTAAATTTATGTTGTAAAATGGCGATTTTATTAACAATATTAAACATATGTATAAAATTTTCCTTTAAATCGATCATTTATTAATAAGCTTCAATTTTTCATATATATTTAAGAAATATTTAACTTTAAAAGTTAATAAAGTGTGCATAAAATGTTTACTAAATTTAATCATCGTTATTCACAAGTTATACTAATAATACAATTAAATATATTTAATTATTTATATGACTCCAATAAATAAAATAATCATTAATAAAGAAACAAGTTTCACTCCTATTTGGATAATGAGACAAGCGGGAAGATACCTTCCTGAATTTAGAAAAATTAGAGAAATAAATACAGATTTTATTAAATTATGTTTAAATGCAAATTTATCTACTGAGATTACTTTGCAACCATTAAAAAGGTTTGATTTAGATGCGGCTATAATTTTTTCTGACATCCTAATGTTACCATATGGTTTAAATCAAAAAGTAGAATTTAAGAAAAATTTTGGCCCTATCCTAGGTGAGTTAGATTTAAATAAAATGTCAAAATTGGACGAAATTGATTTTGTTGAAAAAATATATCCTGTTTATAAAGCAATTAATTTAGTGAGTAATAATAAACTTACAAGGACCAAAAGCACAATAGGATTTGTAGGGGCTCCGTGGACTTTATTAGTATATATGATAAATAAAAATTCACCAAAATTAAAATTAAAAGATGATTTTTTTAAAGATGATTTTTTAATAAATAGAATATTAATTATTTTAGAAAAATTTTTAAAAGTTCACATTAAAAATCAAATTGATAATGGTGCTGAAATAATACAGATTTTTGATAGTTGGGCTGGATTATTAGATAAAAAAGATTTACCAAATTATGTTTACATTCCGACTTTAAATTTAGTTGAGTACGTAAAATCATTAAAAATTCCTGTAATATGTTTTCCTAGGGGTATTAAAGATTATAAGAACTATTGTGAAATAGTTAAACCAGACGCAATTTGTATAGATTACGAAGTCGATCCAATTCAAATCCGCAAAGAAATAAAAATACCAATTCAAGGAGGATTGGACCCAAAAATTTTACTATCAGATAAGGAAAATTTAAAAAAAGAAACCAAAAGATATTTAGACATTTTTAAAGATCATCCTTATATTTTTAATTTAGGTCACGGAGTACTTCCAGAAACAGATCCAAATATGATGGATTATTTAGTTAAAATGGTGAAAGATTATTAAATGAAAAAGGCTGTAATTTTATTTAACTTAGGAGGTCCAGATAAACTGGAAAACGTTGAGCCTTTTTTATTCAATCTTTTTTATGATCCAGCAATATTAAATTTACCGACTTTTTTAAGATATCCTCTAGCAAAGTTAATATCAAATAGAAGAGCACCAACAGCAAAAAAGATTTATGAAGAATTAGGAGGATCATCACCTATTTTAAAGCTAACTTTAGAACAATCTTATGCGTTAGAGAGAAATCTTAACGATAATGACAATGATAATGAATATAAGTGTTTTGTAGTCATGAGGTGCTGGCATCCAAGAGCAGAAAAAGTAATAAATGAAGTAAGAAATTATAATCCTGAAGAAGTAATTTTGTTACCTCTATATCCACAATACTCGGCCGCAACGTCTGGCTCTTCTATAAAAGAATGGTTTGATATATGTAAAAAAAATGATTTTAAAACAAAAACATTTACTATTTGCTGCTATCCCTCAAATAATCTTTTTATAAAAAGCCATGTTAATCAAATAGAAAAAAATATTAAAAATTTAGATAATTTTAAGTTAATTTTTTCTGCACACGGCTTGCCAGAAAAAAACATTAAAAAAGGAGATCCCTATCAATGGCAAGTAGAACAATCTGTAAATAAAATTGTTAGCAATTTAAATTTGGAAAATCTTGATTGGACCCTAAGTTATCAAAGTAGAGTTGGTCCTCTTAAATGGATTGGGCCTTCAACCGATGATATAATAATAGAAAATTCTAAATTGGGAAAAAAAATAGTTCTTGTACCAATTGCATTTGTTTCTGAACATTCAGAAACTCTTGTTGAGCTTGATATAGAATACAGAGAATTAGCTGATAAAAATGGATGTAAGGAGTATATAAGAGTTCCTGCGTTAGGCACTAACAAAGATTTTATTAATTCTTTATTTAATTTAATTGTTAATAAAAATATAAACAAACTTTCCAATAATCTATATGCTCCTAAAACAACATGTCCTAATCAATTTCTAAAGTGTCCCTGTTTGTAAAATGAACATTTATCTATTATTTAAAAGTCTTCATCTAATAGCTCTTATTTCTTGGATGGCCGGTCTTTTGTATCTTCCAAGAATTTTTGTCTATCACTCTGAGAACGATAATAAAATTGTTACAACTGTTTTTAAAACTATGGAAAAGAAGTTATTTTATTATATTATGACACCGTCAATGTTGTTAAGTTGGCTGTTTGGTTTGTTGCTTGTTTCTATTATTGGGTTTAATCAATTTGCTAGTTTGTGGCTTCAGTGTAAACTAATTTTAGTTTGCTTATTGACTATTTATCATTTTTATCTTGGTTATTTACTTAACAGGTTCAAGTTTAATCAGAATACTAAATCGTCAAAATTTTACCGTTATATTAATGAAATACCTACATTATTGCTAATTTTAATAGTTTTTATCGTAATTTTTAAGCCAATCTAAGGTTGAATAATATTTAATAATATATATATTAGTAATTCTTATTAAGTCCTTAATAATTTTTAATCATGAATATCCAAGAATTAAAACTAAAATCATCTGAGCAACTTATAACACAAGCAGAAGAGCTTGGTATCGAAAATGCTAGCACATTAAGAAAACAAGAAATTCTTTTTGCAATTTTAAAAAAAGTAGCTGAAAAAGAAGAGATAACTGGTGCAGGTGTATTGCAGCTTTTACAAGATGGCTTTGGTTTTTTAAGAGCCATGGAGTCAAATTATTTACCAGGACCAGATGATATTTATGTTAGTCCAAGTCAAATCAGAAAGTTTGGTTTAAGAACTGGAGATACTGTAGAAGGACCCGTAAGAGCACCAAAAGAGGGAGAAAGATATTTTGCTTTACTTCAAGTAAGTAAAATAAATTTCGAAGAGCCTGAAAAAGCTCGTTATAAAATTGCATTTGATAACCTAACTCCTCTTTATCCAGATCAACAAATGGTTATGGAAGTAGAAATCACCAAAACTGAAAAAAAACCAGACCTAACAGCGAGATTAATAGACCTTGTTAGCCCTATTGGTAAAGGACAAAGATCAATTATTATTTCACCACCAAAAGCCGGCAAAACAATGATTTTACAAAGTATTGCAAATTCAATAGCTAAAAATTATCCAAAAAGTTATTTAATGGTTTTATTGATTGATGAAAGACCTGAGGAAGTAACTGATATGCAAAGAACAGTTAAAGGTGAAGTTATTAGTTCTACATTTGATGAGCCAGCCTCAAGACATGTAGCCGTTGCTGAAATGGTAATAGAAAAAGCAAAAAGATTAACTGAGCATAAAAAAGATGTGGTCATACTCTTAGACTCAATCACAAGGCTAGGTAGAGCTTATAACGCTGTGATACCTAGTTCAGGAAAGGTTTTAACGGGCGGTGTTGATGCCAACGCACTTCAAAGACCAAAAAGGTTTTTTGGTGCTGCAAGAAATATTGAAGAAGGTGGATCACTTACAATTATATCCACAGCCCTAATTGATACTGGAAGTAGAATGGATGAGGTAATTTTTGAAGAATTTAAAGGTACAGGAAATAGCGAGACAGTTCTTGATAGAAAAATCGCAGATAAAAGAATTTATCCAGCAATCGACATTACAAAATCAGGCACAAGAAGAGAAGAATTGTTGTTTGATAAAAATGATTTACAAAAAATGAATGTTCTTAGAAGAATTATAGCCCCAATGGGAACAATGGATGCTATAGAATTTATAAGTTCGAAATTAAAAGACACAAAAAATAATGCTGAGTTTTTTAATTCGATGAATAAACCCGCATAATTAAATAATTATTTCCTTTAATTCCTTGAGTTCATCGCTGTAATTTTCCCATTTTTTTATTGATGAGTTGTAAATTGGAGATCTCACTTGTGCCAAACTGGCAGTTGAAACAGCTTTATCATTTTTGTGAGGACTTAGACAATCTTCATCCCACTCTAGATTACAGAAATTAATAAGATTTTTTGTAGTCTCTTTCTGATTATTAATAAGTTCTTCATAAGACAAATCAAAAATATCATTATCGAGTTTGTTTTTCCAAAATGTCATTAAGTCTTTATATAGATTGTAATAAATACCAAGTTTTTTTAAATTATAACCAAATCCAATAGTCTTTGATGCAAAATTATTTTTAAAATTTGAAAAACAAATATCCATAGCATCTCTTTTGCAATGAATAATCTTAGACTCTGGAAATATAAGTTTAATCAAGCCCACCCATTTAAAATTTAATGGTGCTTTATCCACTATGTATTCTTCTTTATAATTAAATAAATCAATACCTTTTATATACTCTTGTTGGATTTTTTTTAGTTTTTCGGTACTGATATTATTTATATCTTTATCTAAGAAATTATCATTTAGTTTTAAATTTTCTTTAACTGCAAACTCTAAAAAAGATAGTTCACCCGCCCCATATACCTTTTTATGTGATGATAATATTTGTTCAGTTAATGTTGTTCCTGAACGAGGCATTCCGATAACAAAAATTATTTTTTTTTTAGATTTTAAATTTTTTGTAGGATCAAAATTTATAAATAATTCTTTAATGTCAGAAAATAATTTTTTTTGATTATCTATATTGTAATTAAATTCTTTATCTGTGATTTTATTTCCTAAATTTAGATAACTAAACGACTTTTTATACTCTTTCAAATCTTCATAAGCTTTACCTAGAGCAAAATATAAATGTCTCAAATTCTCTTTACTAACGCCATTTTTTAATTTCTGTTCCATTAATTTTAAGTGCGGGTCGTCTTTACTTTTATATTTATGAATCAAGCTTATACTTTTGTCTGCCACAACATTTTCAGGGTTTAACTTATTTACAATATTAAAATAATTTATAGCTTCATCAAAATTTCCTAAATGTTCATGATATTGTCCTAAGGCCAAATTAACTATAATATCTGTTTCTGGTAATTTGCTAATTTGTGATGCTTTGTCCAAACACTCTTTGGTCTCTTTTATTTTATTTTCTTTTAAATTAAGGTTAGCTAAATTTACTAATGCGTCTATAAAGTTCCCATTAATTGATAAAGCTTTTTCATAATATTCTCTCGCTAATTTATTTTTGTTAAGATTTCCATTTATAAGTCCAAGATTATTCAAAACATGAATGTTATTGTTTTGTTGGTTAATTGCCTTAGATAAAATTTTTAAAGCCTCTTCGTCTTTTCCGATAGCCGATAGAGATAAGGAAATCACATTATAAAATAATAATTGACTAGGAAACTTTTTCATAAGCACCTTGGCTTTTGAAATCACCTCCTCATACTGCTTAGCATTATAGAGATTAATTAGAATAGATGTTTGTGTTTTAAGATATTCAATATTTTCCATATTTTAATAAAATATTATCTATATATTTTTTTAAAGACTTAAATTACATTATAGACATATTTATACTATATTATCTTTTAATGACTATTTTTGCATTATCTACAGGTCCAGGAATATCTGGGATCGCGATTGTGAGAGTTTCGGGTCCTGACGCTCCATTAGTGATTAAATCTCTTACTAGAAAAGAATTACCCCAACCTAAAAGGGCGACACTGACAAAAATAAACAATATCAATAGTTCTGAGCTTATTGATGAGGGTATAATCATATGGATTCCTGGTCCTGAGAGCTATACAGGAGAAGATATGGCTGAAATCCATGTTCATGGAGGCAAAGCTGTTGTTATGGCAGTTCAAAATGAAATCTCAAAGATAAAAAATTGTAGATTGGCGGAACCGGGTGAATTTACAAAACTAGCTTTCCAGAATGGAAAGATCAATTTGTTAAAAGCCGAAAGTGTTGCAGATCTAATTTCTGCTGAAACTGAAATTCAGAGACTACAAGCAATAAAAATTATGAAAGGTAATTCATCTAAAAAATTTAACGAATTAAGAGAAAAATTATTAAAAATTTTATCTTTTGTTGAAGCTAAAATAGATTTTCCGGATGAAGACTTGCCAGATGAAAATTTTAGAAAGATAAAAAAAGACTCAGAAATTGTTTTAAATGAAATTAATAAAATCTTAGATGATCAGAAAGTTGGAGAAATTATTCGAGAAGGTTTTAAAATTGCAATTGTGGGCCCTACCAATGCAGGCAAATCTAGCCTATTAAATAATTTATCTAAAAGAGAAGTTGCTATAGTTTCAGAAATAGCTGGCACAACAAGAGATGTTGTTGAAACACATTTAAATATTGATGGTTACCCTGTAATCATTTCTGATACAGCTGGCATAAGAGATTCAAAAGATGAAATTGAAAAAAAAGGTATTAAATTATCTCTTAAAAAAGCTGAAAATGCTGATTTAAAACTAGTAGTAGTTGACGCTAAAAGCATTGATTTAAGCGGTTTTTTAAACGATTTATTACAAAATAATGCAATATTAGTAGTAAATAAATCTGATCTTTTAAAAAAGAATTTAGATCCAGAAATCTTTAAGCTCAATCATGTTTTAATTTCATTAAAAGATAATTTGAATATAGATAAGTTAATTTTAAAAATAAAAAATAACTTAAAAGATAAATTTATTTCTGAGGAGGATATTTTAATTACCAGAGAAAGACATAGGCAGCATTTAGTTCACTGTGTGGAACATTTGAAAAATTTTTCAAATAAAAATGATAAAAAAGATTTTGACAAAGCAGCTGAGGACTTAAGGTTAGCTACCAGGCATTTAGGTATGATCGTCGGAAAAGTAGATGTAGAGGAGATATTAGGTAGTATTTTCAACGATTTTTGTATTGGTAAATAAATGCAATTTGCCTGGATTTTTTTAACTATTTTCTCAATTTTCGTTGATAAATAAGACTTATTAAAGAAAAAAAACTCAAATCTTGTAAATATTCTAATCGAATATAAATTTACATCATGAAAAAAGATTTATTTTTTGATGTAGTAGTCATAGGAGGAGGACATGCAGGATGTGAAGCTGCAGCAGCTTCTGCGAGGCTCGGTGTCAACACAGCCCTATTTACTCATAATAAAAATACTATTGGAGAGATGTCATGTAATCCCGCTATTGGTGGGTTAGGAAAAGGTCATTTAGTAAGAGAGATTGATGCTTTAGATGGAGTTATGGGTGAGGTAGCAGATAAGTCTGGAATACAGTTTAGACTACTAAACAGAAGCCGAGGCCCAGCAGTAAGAGGCCCAAGAACTCAATCTGATAGATCGTTATACCGTAAATTTATGCAGAAAAAACTTGTAAACTATTGTAATTTAACGATTTTTTCAGATCCAGTGATAAAGTTTATATTTTTAAATAACGCAATAAGTGGATTTATTACATTAAAAGGCAAAAAAATAAATTGTAATAAGTTAATCTTAACAACTGGCACTTTTTTAAATGGATTGATACATATTGGCGATGAGCGAACTCCCGCTGGTCGATTCAACGAAAAACCAAGTATAGGTTTAAGTGAACAACTAGCGAAATATAATTTCAAAATAGGAAGGTTAAAGACTGGAACACCACCAAGGTTAGACTCTAGAACTATTAACTTTAAAAATTTAGAGAAACAATTAGCAGATGATAATCCGTATTTCTTTTCATTTTTAACCAAAAAAAATTTAAACAAACAGGTGTCTTGTTCGATGACCTATACAAATAAAAAGGTTCACAAGATCATTGAAAAGAATTTATCTAAGAGTGCTATGTACTCCGGTAGCATACAAGGCGTTGGTCCGAGATATTGTCCTTCCATTGAGGACAAAATAGTAAAATTTGCTGATAAGGCTAGTCATCAAATATTTTTAGAGCCGGAGGGCCTTAATGATCATACTATTTACCCGAATGGTATATCTACTTCTCTACCCGAGGTTGTACAAAGAGAAATACTCAACAATATCAACGGTTTAGAGAATGTTAAAATTATTAGACCTGGATATGCTATAGAATACGACTATATTGACCCTAGAGAACTTTTTTTGACACTAGAGACAAAAAAAATCAAAAATTTATACCTTGCTGGCCAAATTAACGGAACTACAGGTTATGAGGAGGCTGCTGCTCAAGGTCTTATAGCCGGAATTAATGCTGCACTTTCTGTAAAAAATGTAGAGCCTTTTATATTGGACAGATCAGATGCTTATATTGGTGTAATGATAGATGATTTGGTTACAAAAGGTGTTGCTGAACCTTATAGGATGTTTACATCAAGGGCTGAGTATAGGTTAAGTCTTAGATCTGATAATGCAGACTTAAGGTTAACCCATAAAGGAATTAAGATTGGATTAATTTCAGACAATAGAAAAAAGATGTTTGAGGATAAATTTGATAAACTAGGAAAAATATCTTTGCAAATGTCCAATTTTAATATCTCTCCATCTAAGGCAGATAAATTTGGAATAAAAATCTCCAAAGATGGAGTATTTAGATCTGCAGAAGAAATTTTAACGCAAAAAGGTGTCGATATGAAAAAAATCAGAGATATTTGGCCAGAAATTTTAGATAACGGTCGTGAGATAGATGAGCAGATAGAGATTAACTCTCATTATAGAGGGTATCTGACAAAGCAGAAAGCTGATATTCTGGCTTTTAAAAGAGATGAGAACTTATCAATACCAGATAATATCGATTATGATCAATTTTCAGGCCTATCCAATGAAGTAAAAGCTAAATTTAAACAAATAAGACCAAAAACTATGGGTCAAGCACTGAGAATAGACGGAATTACTCCTGCTGCTGTATATATTTTGTTGTCACACGTTAAAAGAAAGTCTATTAAGCATATAGCTTAATGGACAATGTAATTTTAAATTCTTACTCGAAAATTTCTGATTTGAATGTTTCACGTGAAACTTGTAATGAACTTGAAAGCCTAATTTCGATGATTCAAGAGAAAAATAAAGAAATTAACATTATAAGCAAAAAAAATGATGAAAAAGGGGCCATAAGAGAACGTCATATAATAGATTCAGCGCAAATCATTGATTTTGTTGATTTAAATTGTAATACAACCTCAGATTTAGGAACAGGAGGGGGAATGCCCGGTTTGATAGTAGCGATTGTGATGAAAAAAATTAAAAATAGAATGAAAGTTAATCTTTATGAAAAAAGCCACCACAAATGCGTTTTTTTGAAAGAAGTGTCAAAAAAATTGAATTTGAACACAGAGATAATTCACAAAGATATTTTTACAGTGGAAAATATTGAAACAGGAACAATAATGTCGAGAGCATTTAAACCAATGCCAATAATTCTCGATTTAGTTAATGAAAATTTTAGAAAATATAAGAATATAATTTTTTTTATGGGAGAGAGTGGAAGAAAAATTTTAAATGATGCTCTTAAAGAGTGGGAATTAGATTATGAAGAAAAAAAAAGTTTAACAAATAAAGACTCATTTATACTAAACATAAAAAAAATTAAAAAAAAAATTTCATGAAAATAATTTCAATAATAAATCAAAAGGGTGGGGTTGGAAAAACAACAACCGTAATTAATTTAGCATCAGCGTTATCTCAGCAAGGTAAAAAAATTTTAGTTATCGATCTAGATCCACAAGGTAATGCTACTACTGGATTAGGATTATCTAATACAGAACAATCAGATCAGACTATATATGGAATTTTAAATGGAACTATGTCAATCTCGAGTGTTATTAAGAAAACAAAATTCGAAAACTTAGATCTAATAAGTTCTAACGTCGATTTATCTGGATTAGAGGTTGAAACTGCTGGTGACAGTGATAGAGCATTTATATTAAAGGCTAAATTAACCGCTTATTTAAATGATTCTGGAGCATTATATGATTATATTTTAATCGACTGTCCTCCATCGCTTAGCTTATTAACTGTTATGGCTTTAGTTTCGTCTAATTCATTATTAGTCCCGCTCCAGACCGAATTTTTTGCTTTAGAAGGCTTAACACAATTAATGACAACAATTGAAAGAATAAAAGTAAATTTAAATCCAAATCTTGAAATACAAGGAATACTTTTAACAATGTATGATAAAAGAAACAGGCTATCCTCACAAGTAGAACAAGAAGCAAGAGAATATTTTAAGGAAAAAGTATATCAAACTGTAATACCACGTAACGTAAGATTATCGGAAGCGCCATCTCATGGTGTACCAGTTTTAATTTATGATAAAAGCTGTCCTGGTAGTAAATCATATTATAATTTTACTGATGAATTTATAAAACAGGAGAATAAAGTAGGGAGTGCAGCCTAGTGAGTTCTAAGATAAAAAAAGGATTAGGAAGAGGCCTATCTTCATTAATTGGAGAAACGAAGATAAAAACAAATACTAACAAATTATCTTTAAGTGATATTGTTCCAAATAAATACCAACCGAGAAAAAATTTTGAAAAAGAAAATTTAGAAGACCTTAGTAACTCTATTAAGGAACGTGGTGTGATACAGCCTATTATAGTTAGAGTCTCAAATTCTGAGAAATCTAAATATGAAATCATAGCTGGAGAAAGAAGATGGCTTGCTGCTAGAAAGGCTGGTCTTCATGAGATTCCAGTGGTGGTCACTGAAGCAGATGATTTGAAATCACTAGAATTTGCAATTGTAGAGAATGTTCAAAGACATGACCTAAACCCCCTTGAGGAAGCTCGTGGTTATAAAAGATTAATTGACGAATTTTCTTACGATCAAGATAAAGTTTCAAAATTTATTGGTAAAAGCAGAAGCTACATCACAAACTCTTTGCGTTTACTTAATTTACCATCCGAAGTAATTGAGTTGATTGAAAACAAACAAATTTCATCAGGTCATGGAAAAATTTTAGTTGGATTAGAAAATGCAGCTTTTATAGCTAAAAAAATTATTGAAAAAAAACTTTCAGTTAGACAAACTGAAAGTTTTGTAAAACTTTTTAAAAAAGGGACAACTTCCAAAGCTCTTAAAGACACTAATATTCTTTCATTAGAAAAAACAATAATTGATAAAATTGGATTAAATGTGAGAATTAATAACAAAAAATCAAACAAAGGTAATATAACGATCGAATATAATGATTTAGACCAATTAAATAAAATTATTGATGTTATTAAATTTAATTATTAAATATTTTTGACTGGGTATGAATAAAATCTAGCAGGATGTTTAGCGAAGTATTGAAGTTCTTTTTGATTAATAGTTCTGTTTTATTTATTTCTATCAATAAATTTTGAATATTTTTTTTTGACCAGAGTTTAATTTGTTGTTTTACTAAATCCTTATCTTTCCAAAAAATTGGTGGTTTATAATTAGACAGAGTTCCTTCAATATTCTGATTCTTGTCAATTTCGATTCTCAAAGTGTAAAGCCTCTTTGCCTTTGCTAAAAAAGTTCTCATAATGATTATAGTTTCATCGTTTGAAAAGTTATTTTCATTCATTATTTTAATTAATTTTATCCTATTCTTTGCAAGGCAATTATCTACAAGTTCTGATATATTGTAATCATTCCCTAAATTTGTGAGTTTTTGTATAGCTGTATAATCTATCTCTTTCTTATTGATTGAATAATTTTTAATCTTTTCAAGTTCAATCTTTAAATGTTTTCTGTTTCCAGTTGCTCTTTCGATTATGAGATTAATTATTTCTCTTGAAATTGAAATTTTTTGTTTTTTAAAAAATTCTTGAACAATAAAACTTAACGATTGATAATTGTCAGCATAAAAAGGTATACAAACTAAATTTTTATTTTTTTCAAAAAAAGTTCTTAATTTTGATTTTTTTGTTAATTCATCTGAGTCAAAAATAATTATTATGTCTTCAATTTTTTTTTCAATTAGTTCATCAATAATAGGCTTAATTTTATCTGTTGCCTTTTTAATAATTATAATTTTTTCTTTCTCAAAAAAAGATTTTGTTATAATTGACTCATAAAACAAATTTATATTATCCAAAATATCGCGTTCATAATATGTGGTTTTAGCAATTTTTTTTTTAATAAAAATTTTTTCAATACATTCTTCTTTCAATCCTTGATTTTCTCCATAAAATAAAAAAAAATTATTCATTTCAAAATTAATTTTATTCAGTTCGTAATTTTTTAAAATCATTTAAATGAGTCTTAATTTAAGAATCAGTTTTTCAAAAATTTTTTTAATCAAATCAGATCTAATATCTTTTTTATACTGCTCTAATTCAAATTTATTTGATTGATTGTTAAAATTAAACTTTTCTTGAAAATTTACTTCTTGTTTATTTTGATCTTCGAATATGATTTGAACATTTGTTTTTATAATTAATTCGTATAACGAGTCATCACCTTTGGAATCTTTTGCTATTACATTTATTTGTTCAGTTGAGTTTATTTTTAATAAAATATTAATTTTTTTTTGTAATTGTTTTGTGAATGGGCTAAGTTTTTTTTTAATAGAGTATGAAATTCTGTCACTGTCATTAATTTCTATTTGCTTAATATTAAAATTGATGTCTTTAGAATTTAAGATTGGTTTATATCCAGAACAGCCATAAAAAGATATTATTATAAAGATTACTAATATTTTTTTCATTGTGTAATAAAATTAATTATTTTATTTTTAACATATATATTTTTAATTATCTTTTTATTTTCAAAATATTTTTTCAATCCCTCATCTTCTTTTACTATTATAATTATATCGTTTTCACTGATGTTTTTTTTGCATTCAATAACCCCCCTTTTTTTTCCATTAAATTGAACAACTAATTTAATAGTATTTTTATCTAAATACTTTTTTTCTAGATCTGGCCAATTACTTTTTGGGTTTTCTCCTAAATCTACTAAACATTCAGCCATTAAATGGGGCAACATTGGACTCATAACTTTAAGAATTTTAAGATAATTTTTTTTTAAATTTTCTATATTTATGATGTCATCTTTTTTAATTTTGCTAAAAAAATTGTAGATCTCATGAAGATTAGCAATAATTACGTTGTAATGAAAATTTTCGAGGTTGAAAGTTACCTTATGGATTGTTTCATTTGTAAAAATATTAATTTCCATATCTTTGACTGAATCAGAGATGCTTTTAATATTTCTTTTAATTAATAAAAAATCATCTTTTATTTTACAATGAAGTGTCCAAAATTTTTGAATAAATTTATATGCAGACTGCATACCTTGATCAGACCACTGAACATCTTTTTCTGGAGGACTATCAGATAATATAAAAAATCTTACAGCGTCCGCTCCATAATTCTTAATCATTATAGCAGGATCTATAGTGTTTTTTTTTGACTTCGACATTGACTCAGATGGACCAACATTCACTTTTTGGTCTGGTTTTTTTTTTAAGAAAAATTCTTTGCCATTCTTACTTGTTACTTCTTCTGGGCTTAACCACTGATCTTCATATTTATATGTTTCATGACAAACCATTCCTTGAGTAAAAAGACCATTGAATGGTTCAGATATTTTAAAATTATCATTTCTAAAACCTAAAGCTTTAGTAAAAAATCTTGAGTATAAAAGATGTAATATAGCATGTTCAACACCACCTATGTATTGATCTACAGGCATCCAGTAATTGATATCATTTAAGTCATATGCACTATTATCTTTTTTTGGCGAACAAAATCTCAAAAAATACCAAGAAGAATCTACGAAAGTATCCAATGTATCTGTTTCTCTAATACATTCCTCACCATTGATGATTATTTTTTTCCATTCATTCTGATGATCTAATGGATTTCCTGAAACATTTAGATTTATTTTTTCGGGCAATTTAACAGGTAAGTGGTCAACTGGAATTTTAACCATTTCATTTTTAGAATTGTAAGCAATAGGTATTGGGCAGCCCCAGTATCTTTGTCTTGATACACCCCAATCTTTCAATCTAAAATTTATTTTTTTTTTACCAATTTTCTTTTCTTCTATGATTTCAATAGATTTAATAATTGACTCATCCGGAACTTTTAAATTATTTAAAAATTTAGAATTAAAAATAGTCCCTGAGCCCGTATAGGATTTATCCTTAATTTGAAAATCTTTATTAGAATCAATTGGTTTTACTACCGGAGTAATTTGTAATTTATATTTTAAGGCAAAATCTAAGTCTCTTTGGTCATGAGCGGGACAACCAAACACAGCTCCAAAACCATAATCCATTAACACAAAGTTGGCAAAAAATACAGGCACCTTTTTTGAAGTATCAAAAGGATTTACAGCTAATAAATCTGTTTTAAAACCTAACTTTTCAGCTTGGGCTATTGACTCTTCTGTAGTGCCAGTTTTAGAACAATCTATTTTAAATTTTTCAAATTTTTTGTCTTTTTTATAAAATTCAGAGATTGGGTGATCAATGGAAACTGCTAAAAAAGACATACCAAACAAAGTATCAGGTCTAGTGGTGAAACATTTTATTTCTTGTATTTTTGAATTTCCTTCTATTTTGAAATTTAATTCGCAGCCAAATGATTTTCCAATCCAATTTCTTTGCATTATTTTAACTTTATCTGGCCAATCTTTTAAATCTTTTAAATCCTCCAGTAGCTCATTAGAAAATTTCTTAATATTAAAAAACCATTGTTTTAATTTTTTTCTTTCAACTATTGCTCCTGATCTCCATCCTTTACCATTTATTACCTGTTCATTTGCAAGGACAGTTTGATCTACTGGATCCCAGTTAACGTAATTTTCCTTTCTATAAACCAAACCTTTATCTAATAACTCTAAAAAAAATATTTGTTGGTGTTTATAATAATCTGGTGAACAGGTTGATATTTCTCTATCCCAATCAATGGAAAGACCTAATTGTTTTAACTGTGCCTTCATGTTTTTGATATTTTCATTAGTCCAATCTTTTGGATCTAAATTATTTTGTCTTGCAGCATTCTCTGCTGGCATGCCAAATGAGTCCCAACCCATAGGATGTAAAACATTATATCCTTTTGCTGCCTTGTATCTTGAAAGTACATCGCCTATGGTATAGTTTCTAACATGACCCATGTGAATTTTACCCGATGGGTAAGGAAACATTTCAAGACAATAAAATTTTTTTTTATTTTTATCTGTAATAGTTTTAAATGATTTATTTACATCCCAATAAGATTGCCATTTAAACTCTATTTCTTTGAAATTATATCTTGTCACTCAGCAAAAAATTTACCACTTATCATTGTCACCCCCCCAAACTTTTTTGGGTCTATTCTTTTTTATTCTTTCTTTCAGATCCTTTTCATACAAGGCAGCTTTTTTTAAAATTTTCTCTTTAATTTCAAAATTAAGATTTGATGACTCTAATTTTTTAATACTACATTGGTTTAATGATCGACAAGTTTTTTTGTGAATATCAATTTGCATTGCATCTACTCTTACTTCGTTATCTAAAAACTTTAAGGTTATTTTTACTGATTCATCTGATTGATTGTCACTATACCAATCAGTAATAATTAGACCTCCCGCATAATCAACAGTTGATAAAGACATAAAATCAATTGTCTCAAGTGATGCTCTCCACATAGGGTTTGAGGAAGCGAATAAAAAATCTCCACCACTTTTTTTACCTATTCCAAAATCTATACCTTTTCCTTCTCTAACGTTGTTACGAGCTCTTTCTTTACCATCAGGTTCTGCAGTTTTTGACCAGTCTGGTTTAAAAAAACCAGTTCCACAGCCACTTAAAATCATCGAAAATAAACCTAAAAATATTATTTTATTAATGGATTTAAAATTACAGAAATGCATGTTAAAAGTGTTATATTGTTAAATTTCATAAATAAAACAATAAATTTATGTTGTATTTATGCAACACTGCATAAAAAAGTGCAATTAAAAACACTAATTTTAACAATTTAGAGCAAAATATCGATATTTATCCCTCATTCATATGAACAACAAAAAAAGGAGTATTATGAATAAATTAAAAACAATAGGACTTTCAGCTTTAGCTGGGTCTCTTGCAGTAGCTACTGCATCAAACGCTGTAGAGTATTCTCTTTCAGGTGATGCTTATGTAAGTTACTCTTCTGAGGACTCAACTACTACTGAAAATGCAAGTGGTAAACACTTTGCAGCAGACATGGATTTGTATACAAATGCCTCGACTGAATTAGATAACGGTTTCACGGTATCTTTTTATCAAGGGATTAATACAAACTCAACTATGGCAGTAACATCAGCGCAAGTAACGTTAGGAATGGGTTCATTAGGAACTTTACAACTTAACGAAGACTTCGGATCAAGAGCTAACGCAATTGATGACGTTATGCCAAATGCTATGCAAGAAACTTGGGACAGAGTTGCAGATATAAATATAACTGACCCATCTTTCTTTGGTGCAGCAACAACACAAGGTTCAGTTGATTACAGAATTCCAACACTTGATCTTGGTGGAATTAGTATCAATGCATCTTACACTTATGACCCTGCAGCAAGTGAAGAAGCTTCAAATGCATCTTCAGGTGGTCTACAGACTAGCGTAGGTGGTGAAGCGATCGTACTAGAAGTTTCTGGTATGGGTTTAACTTTAGGTCTTGGTCAAGAAAAAATTGACAATGGACCTACAGCTGGTGGTGATGGCGAAGAAAACGCTACTGGTTATGTTAGATTCGCACAAGGACCTATCTCTGTTGGTTACCAAGAAGCATATGGTAACGAAAGACATGGTTCTGCTACGGCTTTAGTTGGTAGAGATAACGAAGCTGAGTTCTGGGGTATAGCTTACACTGCTGGTGATATTTCATTATCATACGCAGAGTCTGAGTACACTAACTTAGCAATTGGAGCTACAGCTGCTTCATTGACTCAAGAGTTAGAAGCAATACAAGCTTCATACACAATGGGTGCAATGACAATTATGGCTTCTCTATCAGAAGGATCTAACATTGGTGCAACTGCTTCAGGAGCTGCTGGTCAGAACTATGAAGAAACATCAATAGCGGTTAACTTCTCATTCTAATAATTTTAGAATAGACAATTTTAAAAACCGGCCTACTTTATTGTAGGCCGGTTTTTTTTATCCAGGATATTCCCGCAAACCCTTTAATATTGGTACAATTGAGTTGTTTAATATTTTCTTGGTTTATTCCACCTAAAGCAATAGTAGAAATCAAAGAATTAAGGCTTATTAGATTAAATTTTATTATGCCTAAGTGTAGGGATTTTTTTGGTGTTTTAAATATTGGTGAAATAAATACAAAACTACATCCTTGTTTTTCTTTAATTTTGACTTCTATTTGGCTATGAGCAGACCCGATAATTTTAAAGTTTTTTTTAAAAGAAATATTTTTGTAATTCAAATTTTTATTAAAAGAGGGAATGTATAAACCATCAAGGTCATATTTTAATGCCATTTTTAAATTGTTTGAAATAAAGATTTTTCTTTTATGTAATTTACAGAAATATTTAATTTTTTTAATTTCTATATCGGGGTTTATATTTTGATAATTTCTATAAATAAGATTAACTCTTTTGTTAAGATTTAAAATTTCATTACTATCAAATTTGTCTATAAAATAGTAAATATTATAAAAATGATTCATAAATCAATCAATAATATAAATCTTATTAAGAATGAAGCAGATTTAATTCGCAAAGATATTAATATTATAGCTGTATCTAAAACTTTTCCTATTCAAGAGGTAAAACCGCTCATTAAAAATGGTCATATTCATTTTGGTGAAAATAAAGTTCAAGAGGCTGTTGAAAAATGGACAGACGTTAAAAATGATTTTAAGGATATAAAATTACATTTGATAGGTAAATTGCAATCAAATAAAGTAAAATTTATTTTACCTTTATTTGATTATATTCACTCATTAGATAGTAAAAAACTTGCTGAAAAAATATCAATTGAACAAAAAAAAAAAAACTTTAAACCAAAAATTTTTGTTCAAGTTAATATTGGAAATGAAATCCAAAAAAGTGGTATTGACAAGAAGAATTTAGAGTCTTTTGTTAAAATGTGTTTTGAAATCTATAGTTTAGATATAATAGGTCTTATGTGTATCCCGCCCAATAATGACCAACATCAAAAATATTTTAAAGATATGAGAGAATTAAATGAAAAATTAAGTTTGAAAGAATTGAGTATGGGCATGTCCAGTGATTATAAATCTGCTATTGAAAATGGTGCAACATTTGTAAGAATTGGATCAAAAATTTTTGGTGACAGAACTAATTGATTTTAATTTTAGTTTTTTTGTTGATTAACTTTATTAAAATCAAAAAATCATTTTGTTTTAGAGATATACATCCTGCAGTAGGTTTGTAATTTTGAGTTAAATGTAAAAATATCGCGCTCCCTTTGTTTTTTTTTGGTTTTGTGTAGTTGTACTTAATTGGAATTACTAGATCGTACTTATTGTCATTTCTGTACATTTTTTCATAACTAACTTTTTTATTTATTTTTATTAATTTATTGTACTTTTTTAGAATTTTTGGGTCATTACACCATCCCATATTTTTTTTTATTATATAAGTTTTCAAATTAGTAATAGGTTTCTTAATTCGGTCTTTTCTATAATACAAACAATCGATCCCAAAAATTCCTCTAGGAGTTTTTGAATCACCCTCAACCTTTTTTTTTGAAAAACCTTTTTTCCCAACTGAACACTTAAATTTGAAGTCATCAAATACAAGTGTCTCTTTATTTTTAATAATAATTGTCATATTCTGTTTGTGTATGAGTAATACAAAACTTATTTTTTTCGAATTCTCAAAGTTATATCAAATATTTGATGAACTGAATAATTTTTTTAATTTTGATTTAAAAAATGTAAACAATAAACAAGAACTTGAGTCAGAGTTAAGTTATAATTCAGATTATTTGATTATTACCAATAATCGAAAACTTAAATTAAGTAATAAGATTGTACTTGAAAAAATGCCAATTAAATTCAATAAAATTTTAGAAAAAATAAATATAGTCATTTTAAAAAGTAATTTTTCAAAAAAATCAAATATAAAAGTTAAAGACTACAAAATTGATTTGAATTCTCGAAAGATATTTCTTAACAAGAATTTTTTAAAATTAACAGAAAAAGAAATAAAAATTATTGTTTATTTGTCAAAGTCTATAGAGCCAGTATCAATAGATGAATTACAAAAAGAAATTTGGGGGTATGGAGTTGACTTAGAAACTCATACTGTTGAAACTCATATTCACAGACTTAGAAAAAAAGTATTTAGTACTTTTGAAGATCAAAACTTTATAATTAGTACAAAAAATGGATATCAAATTATCTAAAAAAAATAAATTTGCTCAAGAACTTTTTACAAAAAAATATAAGTCACGAATTGTAAAACCAAAAAAAGGCAAGGGTAGCTTTAAAAGAAAAAAAAAGTAGAATAATGAAATAACTATTTTTTAACAAATTACATTGAAACTAATAACAACTCTATCTTCATCAGATAAATTTTCTTCCACAGAGTGATTTAAGTAGGATGGGAAAAGAATTAATTTTCCTTCCTCTGGTTCAATTTTTATGATTTCGGCAGAAATTTCATTATAGTTTTGAATCGGTGGATGGTACATAACCTTCATTTCTTTTGGATCATAAAATTTAATTTGCCCGGAATTTTTTTTTGCCTTAACGTAATATGCTGCACTCATTAATGAATTAGGGTGTGTATGTTGAACGTTAAATGTATTTTTTGTATTGACTATCGACCACATATCTAAAATCATAATCTTTTCTTTATTTATCTTCCACCCCATGTGTTCTGTCATTATTTCAGCAAGAGAATTGTTAAAACTTGAGATAAACTTTTTAATTAGCTCTGATTCTTTCATATTAAAAAATGGGGAGTGCCATCCTCCCGCATTGGATTTTTTTTGACCCTGAGGATCTTTCTTTTTTAAATCATAAATATAATTTTCAAGTTGGGAATTGAAATCTTTGTAATTGTTTATTTTTTGCTCAAAAACAGGTACAGGAAAAAATTTATGGACTCTTATATTAGACATTATTTATAATCTTGCTCCTAGAGTTTGAATAATATTTGATGATAAAATAGTACCTTGTTCTAAACATTTGTGAACTGAAAAGTTATTAATTTCTCCGTGTAAATAACCAGCAGCAAATAAGTCACCAGCCCCTGTTAAATCAATTATTTGCAAGTTTGTTGCTGCCGGATGTTCCACTGTTTCGCTCCCTTTAATTGCTATAGCACCTTTTGATCCTCGAGTAACAATTAAGTGTTTCTTTGTTTGTTTGCCAAATGAGACAACATCATTAAATGAGTCCGTGTTAATCAATGATTTAATTTCTTGTTCATTAGCAAAAGTTATATCTATGTTATTTTTTACTAATTCATAAAAATGAGATTTATGCCTTTCAACACAAAATTGATCAGATAGAGACATGACAACTTTATTGGCATAATTTATTGCTTTATCAAAAGCTTTCTTAGGATCACCTTTATCCCATAGATAGCCTTCTAAAAAAATCATTTCACTTTCTTTTATAGAATTTATATTGATGTCATTTTCATTTATTTTTCCTGCCGTTCCTAAAAAAGTACACATAGTTCTCTCAGAGTCGGGTGTAACTAAAATTAAACACGTTCCAGTCGGTAAAACTTCTTTTTTTTTTGAGTATAAAAAATTAACATTTTCTTTCTTTAGCCCAGCTTCATATTTGTCTCCAAAATCATCATCAGAAATTTTGCCAATAAATCCAACTTTATTATTTAGTTGAGATAAACCCACCATTGAGTTTGCAACAGATCCGCCAGAAATAGTTTTTTCGATTTTAAGATCTGATATTAACTTTTTAAATTCATCTTCATCAAATATTAATTTCATTGTTCCTTTTGTGAGTTTATTTTTTAAAATAAAACTCTCATCAACTTTACAGAGTACATCAATTATTGCATTACCAATTCCTAAAATTTTCATGTTAAGCTTTTTTTGTTTTTATAGGTTTTATTCTTTTAGGATAACAAGTAGTGCAAATTTTACAAGTTAATCCATAACAATCTCTAGCCTTACAATGTTCTCTACCATAATAAATAATTTGCAAGTGAAGCTTATTCCAATTCTTTTTTGGGAATAATCTTTTAAGATCTTTTTCTGTTTGAATAACATTTTTCCCATTAGTTAACCCCCACCTTTGAGCCAATCTATGAATATGAGTATCTATTGGGAATGCAGAATACCCAAATCCTTGAGACATGACTACACTTGCTGTTTTATGACCAACTCCAGGCAGATTTTCTAATTCTTCAAAAGTTTTTGGAACTTTTCCTGCATGTTTTTCAATTAATAATTTTGATAAATTGTAAATATTTTTGGCCTTTATTCTAAAAATGCCAATTTTTTTTATTAATCTTTCAATTTTTTTTCTTCCTAATTTTTTGAAATGATAAGGTTTGTAATACTTTGGATAAATATTTTTGGTAACATTATTTACATTAACGTCAGTACATTGTGCTGAAAGAAGAACAGAGATTAATAAAGTAAAAACATTTCTACTTTTTAATGGCACCGCTATTTCTGGATAAATTTTGTTTAAAATTTTTAAAATTTTTCTAGCTCTTTGAACTTCATTCATTACTTGAAATTCATAAGATCTCTCATAGAATAAAGACCAGGCTTCTTAGTTATCAACCATTTCGCAGCGGATAAAGCTCCTTCGGAATACAAAGCTCTATCAAAAGCCTCATGATTTAATGTAATTATTTCTTTACCACTCGAAAATTTTACCTCATGTTCACCAATAATTTCACTTTTTCTTAATGAATTGAAATTAATTTTTTTCCCATACGGAAAAGTTTTTTTATTAAGATATTTTTTACCTAATAAATTATAAAAATTTTTATTTTTACCCACAGCTATTCCTTTACCCAGCATTAATGCAGTTCCAGAGGGATAATCTTTTTTGTGTTTGTGGTGAATTTCAAAAATTTTACTTAAAAATTTTTCTCCCAATGAACCGGCGGCAATTTCTGTTAAGTACATTAAAAGATTTACACCCAAGCTCATATTTCCAGCTTTTAAAATAGGTATTTTCTTTGAAAATTTTTTAATTAAATTTTCCTCTCTTTTTGTAAATCCTGTTGTTCCAATAACTACCCTTTTTTTTAATTTTGCTGCTATTTTTAGAACCTGAAAAGTGCATTTTGGAATTGTGAAATCTATAATTAGGTTTGCTTTTTTAAACGCTTGTTCCGTATTTAGATTTATTTTAATTCCGTTTATTTTTTTGTTAACTACTTTATTCTCTGTAAGAGCAACTAATTTGAAGTTGTTATCTAGTTTTGCTGTCTTAATTAATTGTTGGCCCATTCGGCCCATACACCCAGTTACTGCTAAGTTTATTTTTTTCATTTAAAGATAAGATTTGAAACTAACACAATAGATAGAACAATTACAGACCAAATGAATAAATTTTTAAAAAATGGCTTTATTTTTGAGTTTGATCTTAAAAAACCTGGAAGCACCATAATTAAAATTCCTAATAAAAAAATTGAGGGGATTAATTCTTCTAATCCCATTTTTTAACTGTTCCAGAAATTTTTTGCTTTTTGAAAAAATTTTTTAATACTTGGGTTAGATTTTTCATTCTCTATCTCTCTAAATTTTTCCAAAAGATCTTTTTGCTGTTTATTTAAATATATAGGAACTTCTGTCTTTATTTGAACATACAAATCTCCATTATCCCCTCTTCGCATGAAAGGCATTCCCTTGCCTTTTAATCTGAACTGTTTACCATCTTGAGTGCCTTCTGGTATCTTAATCTTAGCTTTTTTACCATCAATAGTTGGTATTTCTATTGTTGTTCCTAGCGCTGCATCAGCAATAGAGATTGGAAATTCAAAAAATAAATTTACATCTGATCTTTTAAAAAGTTCATGTGATTTTACATTTATAAATAAATACAAATCACCAGTGGTTCCACCTCTTGTTCCAGCTTCACCTTTTCCTGCGAGTCTAATCCTTGTTCCATCATCAACACCTTTTGGGATAGTGACTGATATCTTTTTTGAAATTTGTTTATTTCCTTGCCCATTACAATCAGTGCATGGACTTGTTATTTCTTCTCCACTACCCGCACATTGAGGACAAGTTTGTTGAACTGTAAAAAAACCTTGATTTGAACGCACTCTTCCGTTTCCACCACAATAACTACATCTATCAGGACTAGTTCCAGGTTTGGAACCATTTCCTTTACAAGTATTACATTTTTCAGAAGTTGAAAATTGAATATTTTGTTTCTTACCCGAATAAGCTTCTTCTAAAGTTATTGATAAATCATATCTTAAATCAGAACCTCTGTTATTAGAACTTCTTCCTCTAGAACTTCTTCTGTTGCCACCAAAGTCTCCGAAAAAATCTTCAAAAATATCTGAGAAATCTGCACCACTAAACCCCCCAAAACCGCCTTGACCGCCGCCTCCATTTTCAAATGCTGCATGACCAAAATTGTCATAGTTTTCTTTTTTTGACTTATCAGAAAGAACTCCATAGGCCTCACTTGCTTCTTTGAATTTATCTTCTGCTGCTTTATCGTTAGGATTTTTATCTGGATGATATTTAACTGCTAGTTTTCTATAAGCAGATTTTAGCTCTTCAGAGCTTGCATTTTTCCCAATGCCTAGGACATCATAATAATCTCTTTTAGCCATGTATTAAACCTGGACAAATAGATGTCGGTTAAGCGCTTTTTTCTTTATCTTCGTCTTTTACTTCTTCAAAATCCGCATCAACAACATTATCGTCTTTTTTTCCCTTTTCATCTTTACCTTCATCTTTATTAGACTCTGGTTTTGCACTTTGTTGTGATTTATAAATAGCTTCTCCAAGTTTCATAGAAGCTTGAACTAGCGCCTCAGTTTTTTTCTTAATATCTTCAATATCTTCACTCTTTAAAGACTCTTTTAATGCATTTGACCCATCTTCAATAGCTTTTTTTTCAGCATCTGAAACTTTAGAACCATGTTCTTTTAAATTTTTTTCAGTCGAATGAATTAAAGTATCAGCTTGATTTCTTACATCTACAGCTTCTCTTTTCTTTTTGTCAGCATCTTTATTTGCCTCAGCATCTTTAACCATTTTTTCAATGTCTTCATCGCTTAAGCCACCAGATGCTTGAATCTGAATCTTTTGTTCCTTCCCAGTACCTTTATCTTTAGCTGAAACACTCACAATCCCATTGGCATCGATGTCAAAAGTTACTTCGATTTGAGGAACCCCTCGTGGAGCTGGTGCAATTCCAACTAATTCAAAATTACCAAGCGCTTTATTATCAGTCGCCATTTCTCTTTCACCCTGAAGAACTCTAATTGACACTGCTGGTTGATTATCTTCAGCTGTAGAGAATACTTGACTCTTTTTTGTTGGAATAGTCGTGTTTTTTTCTATAAGTTTTGTTGATACACCTCCAAGGGTTTCAATTCCCAAAGATAGTGGCGTCACGTCCAATAAGAGAACATCTTTTACATCACCTTGTAATACTCCTGCTTGAATAGCAGCACCCATAGCAACGACTTCATCAGGATTAACACTTTTGTTAGGCTCTTTACCAAAGAAGTTTTTAACTTCATTGATAACTTTAGGCATTCTAGTCATACCTCCAACCATCACAATTTCATCTATATCGTTTGCTGAAATTCCAGCATCTTTCAAAGCAGTTTTGCATGGTGGAATCGTTCTTAAAATTAAATCTTCAACTAAAGCTTCAAGTTTTGCTCTAGTCAATTTTAAATTAATGTGTTTAGGACCAGTTTTATCTGCTGTTATAAATGGTAAATTTATATCAGTTTGTTCTGCAGCTGATAACTCAATTTTCGCTTTTTCAGCAGCTTCCTTCAATCTTTGTAAAGCTAATTTATCTGTTTTTAAATTAATACCGCTATCTTTTTTAAATTCTGAGATTAAGTAATCTACAATTGCATTATCAAAATCTTCTCCACCTAGGAATGTATCACCATTAGTTGATTTAACCTCAAAAACGCCGTCACCTAATTCAAGAATAGAAACGTCAAAAGTTCCTCCCCCCAAATCATACACAGCAATTTTTTTGTTTTGTTTTTTATCTAGTCCATATGCTAAAGAAGCTGCAGTTGGTTCATTAATAATTCTTAAAACTTCAAGACCAGCAATTTTACCTGCATCTTTAGTTGCTTGTCTTTGAGCATCATTAAAATATGCTGGTACAGTTATTACAGCTTTTGTAACCCCTTGACCTAAATATTTTTCTGCAGTCTCTTTCATTTTTTGAAGAATGAAGGCTGAGATTTGTGATGGTGAATATTTTTCACCTTTAGATTCAATCCAGGCATCACCCTTTTCAGAATTTACAATTTTAAAAGGAGCAGCTTCGATATCTTTTTTAACCTTTTGATCTTCAAAGTTTCTTCCTATTAATCTTTTAACTGCAAAGATTGTATTTTCTGGATTAGTTACTGCTTGTCTTTTAGCAGGTTGTCCAATTAATTTTTCTTTTTCATCTGTAAAAGCAACAACAGAAGGGGTTGTTCTAGCACCTTCAGTATTTTCTAAAACTTTAGCTTGGCTACCTTCCATAATGGCAACACAAGAGTTAGTTGTTCCTAAATCTATTCCAATTATTTTACTCATATTTGCTTCTCACTCTCTTCATATAGGTGTTAAATTTCATTCTACAAGTTGATCTAATCATTATTTATTTTCCAAATTATCTTTATTTTTCTCGTCTTTTTGTGTCATTTTTTCTGTCTTTTTTGCTACACCAACTAAAGCTGGTCTCAATAATCTATCTTTGATAGTAAACCCTTTTTGAATTTCTTGAATAATTGTTCCTGGTTCTTTTTGATCGTCTTCAATTTCCATCATTGCTTGATGTAAGTTAGGGTCTAATTTTTTATCTAAACTTTCTATTGGCTTAATATTATTTTTAGAAAAAACCGAAATTAAATCTTTATTAATTATATCAAAATGTTCGAGAGTTTTTTTTAAAGCATCAGAATTCTTCAAACTTTCATCGTTTGACAAAATTTGTTTCGATCTTTCAAGATTATCTATTAAATTTAACGCTTCTTTGGCAAAAGCAAAACCACCATATTCATAAGCATCTTCCTTTTCTTTTTCAAATCTTCTTCTTTGATTTTCCATTTCAGCAAATGATCTTGCAAGCTTATCTTCTAGCTCCAAAATTTTTTCCTCTGGGCTTTTTTCATTTAATTCTTTTTCAATTTCTTTCTCAGAATTGGCAGAAGTTTCTGATTCTATGCTTTCATTTTTTTCATCAGAAGTATTTTTGATTTCAGTTTGGTTTTGGTCTTTTTCCATATGCTCTTATATGGTAAGAAATTCTTAAATTTCTAGATGTTTAAAAAAAAAATAAAAAAATTGCTAATAGGCACTAATAATAAGGGAAAATTAAGAGAAATAAGAGATTTGCTACCAGGATATATAAAAACAGTGCCTACCACACATTATAATCTTAAAAGTCCTAAGGAAAATGGGAGGACATTTAAAGATAATTCACTAATAAAATCAAAATATTTTTCCAAAAAAACAAATTTAATATGTTTAGCTGACGACTCTGGATTAGAAATTGATATTTTGAATAAAAAACCTGGAATATATTCAGCAAGATGGGGAGGTAGAAAATCTGATTTTAATAAGGCAATTAAAAAAGTTTATAAAGAGTTAAATAAAAAGAACAAAAATTGGAAAAATAAAAAAATTAAAGCTCGTTTTATTTGTGCATTATCTATTTCTTATTTAAATAAAAAAATTGCATGTGTAGTTGGGAAAGTTGAAGGATATATTTCTGAAAAACCAAAAGGTAAAAATGGTTTTGGATATGATCCAATATTTATACCAAAGAACAAAAAAAAAACGTTTGCTGAAATGAGCCCCTTACAAAAATATAGATTGGACCACAGGTATAAAGCTTTTATGAAAATTAAAAAATTTCTTTAAGCTCCCCATCCATAATTTGATAAAAGTTTAATCTATGGTTTATTTTATTATTTTCTATATCAAAAATTCCGATTTTTCCTTTAAAAGAATTTTTTTTTTTAAATAATATACTTGAATTTGTTAGGTCATTTTTTAAAGATAAATAATATATAAGACCAACTAAATCATAACTTAATAGCGATAAATAACTTGGATTTTCTTTAAATTCTTTAACAAATTTATTTTCAAAATCTTCTAAATTTTTTTTATTAATAGATGGATAAAAAATAGGTTGAATTGTTTTTTCTTTAAATAAGCTTTTATCAAACCACTGATTAAAAGTTATAATATATTTGTTTTTAGGAGATACGTCTGTGTATAAAAAAGATGTAATTACACTTTTTAAACTCTCATCAAAATCTGAAATAATAATAGAGTCAAAATTTACATTTCCTATCGTGTATCTTTTTTTTAATTTTTCTAGTTGTTTTTTTTTATCAATTAGATCAGAGTTCTCCACTCTTTTTATTTCATCCTCTAAGTTTTGTTTTCTAATTTTATAATTTGTAATCTTTTCAATTTGTGCAGTGAGTTTTGTTGGGTCAGTATCATAAATATAATGTTTAGCAATTTTGATTTTTGATAATTTAACTCCTTTTTTTATTTCATCTTCATAATCAAGTTTAGGTGTTAAAAGAATAGTTTTCTTAATTTCATTTTTATTAATAAATTTTTTTATCGCATTTAATTGAGAAGCAGCATTTATACCGCTGCTAATTACATTGTTTGGAATTTTGAGTGTTTTATTCGTTAAGGATAAAAAAGTTATCTCTTTAACTTCATCTAAATAGACTAAGCTTTTATAAAATACTGGACCAATAACTGTTTCAACTCCTATATTTTTTAGTTCAATAGCTGACTGCAGAGTTGTACTTGGGTTTGAACCTGTATCTTTGAGATATATTTCCAGTTTTTCAACCCCTATATCTTTTAAGGCAATCCTAGTTGATTTAATTATTTGATGTCCAATATCTTTATTGTCACCAGTTATTGGCACCAATAAACCAATTTTAATTTTTTCATTAGCAGAAATTGCAAGTGAGGAAAAGTAAATGAATTTTAAGAAAACCAGTAAAAGAATTTTAAAAATTTTTAGCATTTAATGATACTATATTATTTTATTTGAAATTATGGTTAGAAATTTTGTATCTAAAGAAAAAAAAATTAAAAAAGGGCTTTATTTAGTCTCAACACCTATAGGAAATTTAGATGATATAACTTTAAGAGCAATAGAGATATTGAAAAAATCTAATTATATACTGTGTGAAGATACAAGGGTATCTAAAATATTATTAGAAAGATATGAAATAAAGTCCAAGTTAATTTCAAATCACAAATTTAATGAAAAAAAAAATATAACTAAGATTTTAGAATTACTGAAAAATAACTCAATAATTTCTCTTATTTCTGATGCAGGAACACCGTGTATTTCTGATCCAGGTGCAATTTTAGTTAATGAATGTATAAACAATAACATAGAAATTATACCACTACCTGGTCCATCCGCAGTTTTATCTGCTGTCTCAATAAGTGGATTTTCAGAAAAATTTTTATTTTATGGTTTTTTTCCTGAAAAGAAAAAAATATTAGAAGAAGATTTAAGGAGCCTGTCAAACATCAAATCCTCAATTGTGTTTTTTTGTTCACCTAAGAAAATAAACAGAATTATACCATATTTGAAAAAGAATTTTTTAGAACGAAAAATTCTCATTTGTAGGGAGATGACAAAATTTTATGAAGAATTTATAAGAACAGAAGTAAAAAAATTAGATAAATTTAATTTTGAATTAAAAGGAGAACTAACACTAGTTATTTCTGAAAAGAAATTTGATAAAAAAACCTCTTCAACTTTAAATGAATCAGATAAAAGAATAATTAATAAAATGATAAATAAACTAAGTATAAAAGAAATAGTAAGTTTAATTAATCAAAATAATGAAATATCAAAAAAAGAAATTTATAATTATTGTGTAAGACTAAAAAATGAAAAGTAAATTTTTTATAATATTATTTTTAAGCTTTTTTCTATCAGGATGTGGAGGAGTTTCCACAAAAGGAATTTTTGGAACTGGTGTAAGTATAGCTTTTGATCCAAGATCAGTTGGAACACAAATTGATGACTCAATTATGCAGAAAAGTTTATCTGCAAAAATTTTATTATATGATAAAAGTTATTTTTTATCTGTTAAAACAAAAGTTTTAGATGGCAGAATTTTTATAACAGGTAAAGTTCAAGATCCAGAAGATAAACTTAAATTAACCAAGTTGGCATGGGAAACGTTAGGAGTAAGATCTGTTAGAAATGATATTAAAATTAAAGAAAAATTTAATTTTAAACAATCTGCCAGAGATATTCTAATTACTTCACAATTAAGAACTGCTTTAATTATCAACAAAAATATTAAAGCAACAAATTATCAAATTGATACATATAAAAAGAAAATTTATTTATATGGAATAGCTATGTCATCTGCAGAAAAAGATTTAGTTTTGAAAGAAGCTAAAGAAATTTTGGATGTTAAAGATGTAATTGCAAGTATAATACTTGTTGATGACTTACGAATTCAAAAAAATTAATTTTTTGTATAATCAATAACATCAGCTGAATAAGCAGCGATAGAGGCTAAATTAATAATCTCAGATGTTGAACTCCTTAAAGGAGCGATTTCAATCGGAAGTCCTAAACCAATAAGCAAAGGGCCTATTACTTTTGCTCTACTCATAGATTTTATCATTTTATATGAAATAGCAGCACTATGTTGGCTAGGCATTATCAAAACATTTGAATTTCCAACTATTTCAGAAAAAGGATAAAGTTCTTTGTATATTTCTTCAAGTGCCACATCTGGTTGCATTTCTCCATCAAATTTAAAATCTACATTTCTTTTTTTTAAAATTTGAACTGCATCACTTATTCTTTTTGTTCTATCTGTAATAGGTTCACCAAAAGTTGAGTGAGATAAAAATGCAACTTTAGGATCAAATCCAAAAAGCCTTACAACTCTAGCAGCTGATACAGCCATTTCTGCTAACTGGTTTGCGTCTGGGTATTCTATTACTGATGTGTCACATATAAATATTGTTTTGCCTCTATTCACGACTAAATTTAAGCCAAACATAATTTCACCAGGTCTTGGATCCACAACTTTAATTATTTTTTCAAGTGAAGAAGAATATCGCCTAGTATTTCCCGTTACCATTGCGTCTGCATCGCCACAAGCAACCATACATGATGACCAAATCACTCTATCATTTTTTACGAGTCTGTCACAATCCCATTCAAGCATTCCCTTTTGCCTTTGAAGTTTTTTAAAAAGATATTGGACATATTGTTTTCTTTTTGGAGTATTTTTAGAGTTTATTATTTCAATATCAAAATTATCATTGTAACCAATTTTTTTTATTTGTTCTTTAATTTTTTCTTCTTTTCCAATTAGGATTGGTATCCCTAATCTTGAGTTTTTAAAAGCTATAGCAGCTTTAAGCATATTTTCATCTTCACCATCTGCAAAAACAACTTTTTTTGATTTTTTTTTAATATAAGTATTTATTCCCTGCATAATTGTTACCGTTGGGTCTAATCTTTGTTTGAGCTGTTCTTTATAAACTTCAAAATCGTCTATTTTAATTCTCGCCACACCTGTATCTATAGCGGCTTTAGCTACTGCCACTGGAATTACACTAATTAATCTTGGGTCAAATGTAGATGGAATAATATATTCTTTTCCATAATGAGGTCTCTCACCACCCATTGCTGCAACAACTTCATCAGGTACATCCTCTTTGGCTAAACTTGCTATAGCATTTGCAGCAGCAACTTTCATTTCTTCATTGATTGTTTTAGATCTTACATCCAATGCACCTCTAAAAATATATGGAAAACCAATTAAATTATTAACTTGATTAGGATAATCAGATCTGCCAGTTGCTACTATTGCATCACTTCTTACTTCTTCTATCTCCTCAGGTGTAATTTCTGGATCTGGGTTTGCACAAGCAAATATAATGGGATTCTTCGCCATTTTTTTTACCATATTTTTAGTCAGAGCACCTTTTGCAGATAGACCCAAAAACACATCTGCATTTACTATTGCATCATCTAAAGTGCGATCTTTAGTTTCAATTGCATGATTTAATTTCCATTGATTTAAATTTTCCCTTCCTTGAAAGATGACTCCTTTTCTATCAACCATGGTAATATTTTTTTGAGGCACACCACTTTTTTTAAATAAGTTTGTGCAAGCCATTGCAGAAGCTCCTGCGCCATTAACTACTATTTTTATTTTATCTATTTTTTTTTTACTGATATCAAGCGCATTAATTAATGCTGCTGTAGTAATTATAGCCGTACCATGTTGATCGTCATGAAAAACTGGTATGTCTAAAATTTCTTTAAGTTTTTCTTCAATAATAAAACAATCTGGCGCTGCGATATCTTCAAGATTTATTCCACCAAAACTTGGCGCAAAATTTTTTATACTATTTATAATTTCATTAGTATCCTCAGAATCAATTTCAAGATCTATAGAGTCTATATCGGCAAATCTTTTAAACAAAACAGCCTTACCTTCCATTACTGGTTTTGAGGCTAAAGCACCTAAATTACCCATACCAAGAATTGCCGAACCATTACTTATTACAGCAACAAGATTCCCTTTACTTGTATAATCATATGCAGTTTCTGGATTAGCACTAATAGCTCGTACTGGGGCAGCTACACCAGGAGAATAAGCTAAGGCAAGATCTCTTTTAGTAGTCATATTCTTTGAGGATGAAATTTCAATCTTACCCGGTTTTTTGTGGCTGTGAAAATCTAAAGCTTCTTTGTCCGTATAGTGATCAATTTTTGTTTTTTTCATTTTATGTTAATTAGGTGTACAAATGGGGTAAAATTAAGACTAATATGATTTATGAATTTAGTTAAGTCAACAGGGACTTTTGGATTTTATACTATAATC
>Ga0209631_10000236_pt1 | contig 73548 bp, 67 predicted proteins | sample COG_08_FD_184752 | JGI IMG/M metagenome (GOLD analysis project Ga0209631, IMG submission 184752) | Pelagic Microbial community sample from North Sea - COGITO 998_met_08 (SPAdes) (version 2) | ecosystem: Environmental > Aquatic > Marine > Neritic zone/Coastal water | place: Helgoland, sampling... | reverse complement strand
AGTAAATCAGCAGCAGGAAAATAATATGAATTCTGTTGTAGGGCGACTAGAAGCGCTTTCCACCTTAAAGGAATCTGGGCTGATTTCAGAAGAAGAGTACAATTTGAAGCGTAAAGAAATTATCGCTGATATGTAAAAAAGAGCACAGGCCGCCTAAAGCTGTAATCAGGATATTTCAGGTGCGAGGCTGACAAGTTAAAGATGGCAGGATTTGATGTATTTCTTCGTTCCCTACGAGATGAATTTGGTGAACAGCAAGTTGGAACTAAGCAAGAGCATGGCAACTGTGATGTTCCTAAGTCATATATAACCGACACTGGTTTTATGTTGCAGCAAGGGAGTATTATGCGAGCGAATGCACTCGTGGTTCGGAACCATTTCAGAACTGATTAACGTGTCAATACTCAAGTATCCTAACTGACAAAAAGTCCATCTCATCGACGAGAAAGGCTTTTATTTTCAAGCTGGAATTAAATTATGAGACACTGTTTCTATACAATTTTTTCTGAAAAAGGCTGCCCTGTCAGCTCAAGTGTTATTTCTTTCTTGCAGGTAATAATGGCAATTTTATTGTCACCTGACCAGTCCATGCTCACTAGATCATCCATTAGCTCATCATCCAAAGCATCGCTTTGATTTGTTTCTGTATAAGCGATGATTTCAGGAAATATAATGCGTAATGTAGGTTCTGAATCTGCAGGGTTTTCCAAGCATTCGATAAAGAGTAAACGAACGTCGATATCATAGACTAGGTTATAGATGTACGGAGAACAATCTCCTAATAATTTGGCGGTTAACGTCATAACTTTCTCTGGAATTTTAGGCGCATTTAATGTGATGTTAATGAATGCGCACAGTTGATTGATTATCCCTTAGGCTTAAATCTTGCAGCATCAATAATAGACCACAAATGGACAATCCAGCCGAGCATAATGACCCATAGTGCAGCCGCAAACACGAAATGAATAATTGCCATCAATAGGCGACCCTGTAGCAGCTGCCCTAATCCAGGAATAAACAAACTACACAGTGCAGCAAGCACATTACCACCAGAACCCTGTCCGGACATTCGCATAATACCTTAATTTTAGTAATTAGATTAACGTAAGCTTTCGTTGATTTTATCTAAAGACGCATTACCAGGACAAAGTGCCTTCTCATCCAAATCACGTAATGGTTTTTCAACCGTGTCGATGATCTCATGCAGATCCTCGCAATCCGGATCAAGATACAAAAGACCGGTGAGGATTTCGCCCTTTTCCTTGCATTTATAAATGGCTTGTAGAGCACTGAGTCGACTGTGAACATCTAGGTTTTCATCTTTTTTATAGAGATGTATCACCGAGCCATCGTGAAGCGTCACTTCTTGTGAAAACCCGGGTTCATAGTCTGCGGTAATTTCCTGCCGCATCGGTATAAAATCTGTCTTCCCTGTAGCCTCAATATGTTCGCGAACAAATTCATAGCTTTTAGTAGAAGATGAGTTGTTGTTAAAGGTTACGCAGGGTGAAATCACATCGATCAGAGCAAAACCGCAATGGCTGATAGCAGCTTTAATCAACGGCACGAGTTGATCTTTGTCTCCTGAGAAACTGCGGGCCACAAACGTAGCGCCTAGCTCAATGGCCAGGGTGCAAAGATCAATGGGTTCAAACGGATTAGCTGCGCCTTTTTTACTCATAGAGCCCACATCAGCAGTAGCGGAATCCTGACCTTTAGTGAGTCCGTAGCAGCCATTATTTTCAACTAGGTACAGCATATTCAAGCTGCGACGTACCACGTGGGCAAACTGGCCCATACCAATGGAAGCAGAGTCACCATCGCCAGAAACACCGATATAAATTAGCTCTCGATTAGCTAGATTCGCACCGGTCGCTACCGATGGCATCCGACCATGCACCGAGTTAAACCCATGGGAATTTCCCAGAAAGTAAGTGGGCGTTTTTGACGAACAGCCAATACCCGAGATTTTTGCCACTTTGTGCGGTTCAATGGACAACTCAAAGCAGGCTTGGATCACTCCAGCACTAATAGAGTCATGACCACAACCAGCACAAAGGGTAGAAATAGCCCCCTCGTATTGTTTTTTGGTGTAACCCAACTCATTGGTGGGAAGATCGGGATGACGAAACTCTGGACGATGGTAAGTCATACCGTAACCTCCTTTGATAGGGGGATCACATTGTTGGTTTTTTCATTACCGATAATGCCATCAACTATCCAACGAGCGGTTACTGGCAATCCGTCAAAGCACAACAGTGGCTTCAATTTTCTGGGGTTAATCTCACACTCATTAATCAGCATAGTTCTCAGCTGGCCATCCCGGTTTTGCTCGACCACAAATATCTGGTCGTGCTCTTCGATAAAGGACTCAACATCAGCATTAAAGGGGAAGCCTCTTACACGCAGAGCATCCATGTGAATACTCTTCTCGCTCAAGATATCCAGCGCTTCTTCTGCCGATGCAGTGGTGGTACCAAAATAGATTATCCCAATGTCTGTTGACTGCTTAGCTGGCCGGATTTCAGGCTGAGGCACATAGTGCTTTGCAGTTTCCCACTTCACCAGTAGCCGCTCCATGTTGTCTACATATTCCTCGCTACTTTCCGTATATTTTGCGTAGTGATCACGGGATGAGCCACGAGTAAAAAATGACCCTTTTGTGGGATGGGTGCCGGGATAAGTTCGGTAGCAAATTCCATCACCGTCCACATCCAGATAACGTCCATAACGTTCTGACATTGCCTCCAGTTCAGCCTCAGACAACACCTTTCCTCGGTCATAACGTTGGCTGTCATCCCATTCCAGCGGTTCGGAAAAATGCTCATTCATGCCCAAGTCCAGATCAGTCATCAATATAACCGGGGTTTGCAGTCTATCCGCAAGATCAAAGCTAGCAGCCCCCATATCAAAACACTCTTTAGGTGTAGCGGGAAACATCAATACATGCTTGGTATCACCATGTGAAGCATAAGCCGACAGCAACAAATCCGACTGCTGGGAGCGTGTGGGCATACCGGTTGAGGGGCCCGCGCGCTGTACGTCAAACAGTACCGCTGGAACCTCGGCAAAGTAAGCCAGCCCGAGAAATTCATTCATCAGCGATACACCGGGCCCTGAGGTTGCGGTAAATGACCGAGCGCCATTCCATGAGGCTCCAACCACCATTCCAATAGCAGATAACTCATCTTCCGCTTGAACAATAGCGTAGTTGCGTTTACCCGAGCCTGGATCGATTCGTAATCGTTTGGCATATTTTTCAAACTGTTCAACCACAGACGTGGACGGGGTAATAGGATACCAAGCCACCACAGAAGCGCCGCCATAAAGAGCCCCAAGGCCTAGAGCAGCATTCCCTTCCATCAGGATGTGTCCGTTTACCATGTCACGGCGCTCTACTCGAATACCCAAAGGGCAAGAAAAGTTTTTCTCTGCATACTGATAGCCTAGTTCCAGGGCATGGATATTCGGCGAAATAAGTTTTTCCTTACCCTTGAATTGGTCATGTATCAGATTTTTAAGTACATCAAACTCAAGATCCAACATGGCTGCTAACGCGCCAATGTAAATGACATTTTTAAACAACTGGCGTTGGCGTGGGTCTGTATATTCACGACGGCAAATATCGGTCAGAGGAATACCAAAAAGGTTAATATCATTGCGATGCAGCCTTACATCTAGAGGTTTGGTATTGTCATAGATGAAATAACCGCCTGGCTCAACCCCCTTAATGTCTTGAGCCATGCTCTGGGGGTTTACCGCCACCATAATATCGACACCACCACGGCGCCCTAGGTAACCCTTGTCATTTACCCTCACTTCATACCACGTGGGCAAACCCTGAATATTGGAGGGAAATACATTCTTGGGGCTAACCGGAAGACCCATCCGGAAAATAGTCTTGGCAAACAGATTATTGGCACTGGCAGAACCGGTACCATTAACATTGGCGAAACGTATAACGAAATCGTTAACCGACTTTATTTGCTGCATAGTGGCACTGCCTTGGTCACCTGATAGAAGAATTGCTGCATATCCCAAGCTGCTGTGGGACAGCGCTCGGCACAGAGACCACAGTGAAGACAAACATCTTCATCTTTTGCCATCACCCGGCCTGTCTCCAACTCACCGGACACATAGATATCCTGGCCAATATTTCCGGCTTTGACCCTCAAGCTCTGACGCAGCTGAGGTTCATCGTCGTTTTCAATAAAGTTGATGCAGTCCATAGGACAGATATCTACGCAGGCATCACACTCAATACACTTATCGTCATAGAACACCGTCTGTACATCACAATTGAGGCAGCGCTCAGCCTCCGCAAAAGCCGTTTCAATATCAAATCCCAGCTCTACTTCCATGGTGCGATTTTGCAGTGCGCTGGTGAGTTCCACTAACGGCACTATTTTTCTAAGATCCGTCGTGACATCGTTGTCATAACTCCACTCATGAACACCCATTTTTTGACTGAGTAAACTGGTACCCGGAGGTGGTCGCTGGTTAACTTGCTTCCCATCACAGAAGAGATCGATGGACACCGCTGCCTGATGACCGTGGGCCACAGCAGTAATAATATTTTCAGGCCCAAAGGCAGAATCACCTCCAAAGAACACTTTGGCAGAAGATGACTGGAAGGTCTGCGCGTTCAATACTGGCATTCCCCAATCATCGAAATCGATACCTGCATCCTTCTCAATCCAGGGAAAGGCATTTTCCTGTCCAATCGCGACCAGCACTTCATCACAAGGATAGAAAACCGGCTCTTCCCCGGTGGACACCAAAGACCGCTTCCCACTTTCATCAAAAACTGCGCTCACTTTCTCGAAACGCATGCCCACCAACTTGCCTTTTTCAACCACAAATTCCAACGGCACATGGTTTTCAATAATAGGGATGCCCTCATGAATAGCATCTTCTTTTTCCCAAGCAGAAGCCTTCATCGACTCAAAAGGACTGCGTACAATAACTTTAACCTCGTTACCGCCAACTCGACGGGCGGTGCGACAACAATCCATCGCGGTGTTACCACCCCCTAATACGATGACACGCTTGCCGATTTTCTCGATATGTTCGAAGGCCACATTGGACAGCCAGTCGATACCAATATGAATAGACGCGTCCCCTTCCTGCCGACCTGGCAAATTTGGTAAATCACGACCACGGGGCGCCCCTGAACCCACAAAGATGGCATCATAATCCTGGCTCAACAGCCCTTTCAGGCTATCCACATAGTGATTGAAATGCGTCACCATGCCCATACCCAAGATATAACCCACCTCCTCATTAAGGACAGATTCGGGCAATCTAAATGCAGGTATCTGACTACGCATAAAGCCGCCGGCTACTGGCTGCTCGTCAAATATAGTCAACTCATACCCCAGCGGGGCCAAATCACGAGCGACGGTCAATGATGCTGGGCCCGCGCCCACTAGTGCAATTTTGCGACCATTCTTTTTAGATGGGATAGTGGGCAAACGGGATGATATGTCGTCTTTATTGTCAGCCGCCACTCGCTTGAGACGGCAAATCGCTACAGGCTCGGACTCTACCCTCCCTCGGCGACACGCCGGCTCGCAGGGCCGGTCACAGGTACGCCCGAGCACACCGGGAAACACGTTGGATTCCCAGTTGATCATATAAGCATCAGTGTATCGCTGCTGAGCAATCAGGCGAATGTATTCAGGAACAGGGGTGTGTGCGGGACAGGCGTATTGACAATCCACAACCTGATGGAAGTACTCTGGATCTTTGATATCGGTAGGTTTCAAAAGAAATCCCCTTGTAACACCAAATCAATTTAGTCAACCATACTGGTAGTTTTATGAAGCTGCAACAATGACCAATGACATTTTTTAAAAAAAACCGTTTTTTCTCCATCTAGATTGAAATTACTGGATCGGTGAGAATAGTTGGGACAATTTTATCAACGATCTGAAAACCACATTGCGCTGCGCTAGATCGTCACCTGTTAGAGGAAGACAATGCTTGAAATCATCATTCAGCATGGACTCAACTTCTGCGGCAAACTGCTGTCCCTTAACCATCACAGTGATTTCAAAATTCAGGTGGAAAGACCGATTGTCAAAATTTGCTGTTCCCACATAGGCTCGATCGCTGTCCACCAAAACAACTTTCTGGTGCAAGAAACCCTGCTGATACTGAAAGGCCCTGACACCAGTGTTTCTTAAATCTAAAAGTACGGCATAAGAAGACAATTGCACCATCCGGTTGTCCGTTTTTCCCGGCAACATCAACCTGACATCCACCCCCCTTAAAACTGCCAGCTTTAGGGCATTTAGAATGGATTCATCCGGTACAAAATAGGGGCCGACAATCCACAGTCTCTCAGTGGCACTGTTAATAACATGAAGAAACATCAGCTGACAGGATTCAACTAGGTCCGCCGGCCCTGTGGGCAATATCAGGACTCGCTGATCACTGTTGACACCATCCGGATGCCAGTCCATCTCTGGCACCTCGCCGGTGACCCAGTACCAGTCCTCAAGAAATGATAGCTGGCAACCCTGTACAGATGGCCCTTCCATCCGTACGTGAGTATCTCGCCATGGGCTAAGCCGCTTATTACCATTGAGGTATTCATCGCCAACATTTGCACCACCCACAAATGCCGTACAACCATCGACCACTACAATTTTTCGGTGGTTTCGAAAGTTAATCTGGAAACGACGGCGCTTACCCCAGCGCCAGGTTCTGAAAGGCTCGATATTGATGCCCGCTTGCCGACATTTATTCAAATAGCACCGCGACAGACTGAAACTGCCAATGGCGTCAAAGAGGAAATAAATCCGTACCCCCTGACGAGATTTTTCGATCAACTTTTCCTGAAGCTCTCTACCAAGTTTGTCGTCACGCACAATATAAAACTGCAGGAGAATGTAGTGCTTTGCTCTGTCTATCTCATCAAAGATACTCGCGAAAGTTTGTTCTCCATTTATCAGCAACCCAACTTTATTCCCCTTGGTAAAGGGCATAAGAGCCAATTTTTCCAGCAACACCCCCCCCGGTGAATTATCTTCCTCCGGGCTGAACAGCGCTGACATCTCAGCCATGAGCTTTTCTGCTATACGGTGGATCTCGAGATCACCCTTCCGACGTGCCTCCACATAGCCATAGAACTTACGCGGACCAAAAAACAAATAGATCGGCACCACGACTGGCGACAGGAATACCAGCCCAAGTGCCCAGGCAATGGCGCCTTGAGGTGTGCGAGATTTGAAAATCGACTCAATAGCCAATAGCACCCCAAGAACGCCCATCAAGGCATAGAGTGGTACCCAGAATTGGGCCAGCAACTTGCCACCCTGAACCAAGGTGTCGAGGATCAGTGACGACCACTGATCCATGAGTTAGTGCTCCGGCCCGATGCGCGAACTTTCTCTCATATCACCCAGGTCCGCACCACACCACTTACAGTGATCTGCATCCATATCGTGCCCTGCCTTGACACAATTTGGGCAGGGATACACTGATTTATTCCGCTGCATTTCATTAGCCAATTCAGCCGTAATAATACCAGTGGGAATGGCTAGGATGGAGTAGCCCGTCAGCATAGCTAGGGTAGATATTATTTGTCCCATAACAGTGTGGGGAGTGATATCGCCATAGCCAACAGTGGTAATAGTCACAATGGTCCAGTAAATACTTTTTGGAATACTAGTAAAACCATTACCCGGCCCTTCTACCACATACATCAGGCAACCAAATAACGTACTCAGTACGAGAACAACTGTGAAAAACAAAAAAATCTTACGCCGTGCCTGTTTGATTGAGCGTATCAAAACATCAGCTTCAGACAGATAGCGAACTAATTTTAGCACTCGAAATATTCGTAAAACGCGAACCAACCGAATAATCAACAGATAGTGGGCACCGGCTACCACGAGAGCCAAGTAAGACGGCACAATGGAAACCAGATCAACAATGCCATAAAAACTAAACAGGTATTTTCGTCTATTGGGAGAGCAGAATATTCTCAGTATATATTCCACGGTAAACAACCCAGTGAATATCCACTCAATCAGAAAAAAACTACTGGAATAGGTACTGACTAAAGACTCAACCGTACTGAAAATCACTGCAAATACACTGATCAGGATGGCGTAGATTAAAAACATATCAAAACGCTGCCCAGCGGGTGTGTCTGTTCCAAAAATTATTCGGTATAGCTCTTGTCGTAATTGTTGCTTTGTCATAATTTGGCGATTCAACCCCACTTAAGTAGATTCATTATAGGCACATGTCAGCACCGCCACACCAGCCCTATCCTTACTGCTAGCACAGTAACCTATACGTCAAAAAATCGACACATTCGCACATTAAAGACAATGAGAGAATTACCTGAAATTTAATGAATAATGGCTATATACTTTGTTCATGCAGGAACAACGCCAGCTACTCAGATCACTATCGCTCACTGAAATCAGCTTCTATGGAATCGGCACTATTGTCGGTGCCGGTATCTACGTACTGCTGGGAAAGGTTGTCAATGAAAGCGGCATGGCAACCCCTGCTGCATTCCTACTGTCAGTGATCATTGCCGGTTTCAGCGCCTACTCCTACGCCCAGATGTCCCGCCGCTTTCCAAATAGCGCGGGTGAAGCTGTGTACATCTTTGAGGGACTGAAATCCAATCACCTGTCAGCACTGACGGGTTTCGCTATATCGGTCAGTGGCATCGTCTCTGCCGCTACTCTCACCAGCGGCTTTACTGGTTATTTTTCATTTTTTTCAGCCCTGCCCCAATGGACAATTATTACCCTTCTAGTGGTCACGCTAACAACGCTGGCCTGCTGGGGCGTTAAGCAGTCCGTTATCATGGCCGTTCTAACCACCTTGATAGAGATTGGCGGACTTCTATTAGTCGTGATCGTTAGCGGCGATGAAATCGCCCACCAGGAAATCCCTTGGGGTGAATTTGTACCTGTTTTTGATCAAGCCCATCTTACCTTCGTTGTCAGTGGTGCATTTCTCGCTTTCTTTGCCTTTATTGGCTTTGAAGATATGGTCAATCTGGCCGAAGAAGTCAAAAACCCCGAGCGTAACTTACCTCTCGGTATTGCCATTGCACTGGTGACGACGGGTCTACTCTATGGTGCCGTGGCAATCACGGCACTGGTGACATTACCGCTGGCTGAACTAAGCAATTCTCAGGCACCACTGGCACTGCTCATTGAATACAATAGTAATATTCCCGTAGAAATTATGGCTGTTATCAGTATGATCGCCATCATTAATGGTGCTTTGATTCAGATCATCATGGTTTCCCGCGTGCTCTACGGAATGGCAAAGCGTAATATTGCCCCTAGCTTGCTGGGCTCAGTCAACCCCAAGACTCGAACACCTATAACCGCCACCTTGATCACGGGTACTCTGGTCGTTATCTTTGCACTTTGGCTACCGATAACCACACTGGCAAAGACCACCAGCTCATTGATTTTAGTTGTCTTTACACTGGTCAACCTTTCACTACTTGTATTGAACTGCCGTGAAAAAAACTGGGGCATCCCTGGTCTACTGGCACCCACTATCGGTGCTTTATTGTGTATCAGTTTCCTCGGATTTCAGGTATGGAATTGAACCTGTCATTACCCAAAAAAATGCGCTGTGTTGACATAACTGAACCGGGCACAGCTGATACCCTTGTCGTTGGACAGCGGCCTATACCCACACTAGGAGACGACGAGGTTCTAATCAAAGTTGCGGCTGCCGGCGTCAATCGGCCCGATATTTTCCAACGACAAGGTCTCTACCCACCACCAGACGGCGCATCAAACATTCTAGGCCTCGAAGTGGCAGGAGAAATCCTCATGATTGGGAGCAAGGTGAATCACTGGCAAGTAGGTCAGCAGGTCTGTACTCTACTCACGGGAGGAGGATATAGTGAATATGCCACCGCACACCAGGATTTATGTCTACCTATCCCCTCGCCACTAAACCTGATTCAAGCTGCAGCACTTCCAGAAACTTTTTTTACCGTTTGGCACAATATTTTTGAGCATGCGGCAATAAAACCGGGTGAAACACTACTTATACATGGTGGAAGCAGTGGTATTGGCGCCACTGCAATTCAACTGACAAAGGCCCTTGGCTATCGAGTATTTGTCACGGCAAGTAGCGATAAAAAATGTCAGCACTGTTTAAAGCTCGGTGCTGAAGCGGCCATTAATTATCAGGAACAGGATTTTGTCACTGCTACCAAAGAGCTTACTGATGGCCGCGGAGTTGACGTCATTCTGGATATGGTGGGGGGTGATTATGTACAGAAAAATATTCGTGCTGCCGCGTTTCGGGGCCGAATTATCTCCATCGCGTTCCTTCGAGGCTCAAGAGTTGATGTGGACTTAATGCCAATGATGCTCAAGCAACTGGTATTAACGGGTTCTACCCTCCGCACCCGGCCCACAAAAGAAAAAGCGACCATCGCAAAGGCGTTGCTGGCTAATGTCTGGCCACTATTGGAAAATGGCACTATTGCCCCGGAGATCTGCGCTACATTCCCGATGGCAGATGTTGCCAACGCTCACCGACTAATGGAGAGTAATGAGCATATTGGCAAAATTGTATTAACTTTTTTCAATTAGCTCTTTTTAATTAACCCTTTTTGATTAACCCTACACCAAGGAACGTTCTCACCCCATGAGCAAAGAAACCAGGCTGGTTTATTCAACGGACACTGGCCGCATCAAGCCAACTGAAGAACCTCAGAAACAACCCAGCGGTGACGGTATCGTTCGTATCCGGCGGGAAGTTAGTGGCCGTAAAGGTAAAGGGGTCTCTACCATCAGTGGTCTGGACTTACCAGACAATGAATTAAAACAACTGGCCAAGAACCTGAAGCAACTCTGCGGCACCGGTGGCTCGGTAAAAAGTGGGGTGATTGAAATACAAGGGGATCACCGGGAGAAACTCCGCAACGAATTAGAAGGACTGGGTCATAGCGTCAAACTGGCAGGTGGTTAAACGATGCCCATAATCGCCCCCTATGGCAGCTGGACCTCACCCATTGATCCGGAGCTGCTTGCCTCATCATCGCCCTCTTTTTCTTGTCCCAGTAGTGATGGAGACAACCTTTACTGGATTGAATCCCGCCCCTGGGAAAATGGTCGATCGGTGGTAGTACGGCGCGACAGTGAAGGGGCCATACACGATGTTCTACCATCGCCATTGAGTGCCCGGAGCAAGGTGCATGAATATGGCGGAACACCCTACATTGTCGTAGACGATACACTCTATTTTTGCCTTTATGATGACCAAAGACTTTACCGCCTCGACCTGAGTGAAGACAGTGCCTTGTCAACCCCAGCGCTGCCCATCCCCATCACTCCGAATGAGGACTATCGGTTTGCCGATTTTTGCTATGACAAACTTCACCACCGTCTGATCTGCGTAGCAGAAATCCATACCAATCAATCTGAGCATGGAAACCAGATGCCCGACAATCAGATTGTCGCAATCCCCCTGGATGATTCAATGCAAGTTATCACTCTATGTAGCGGTGATGATTTTTATGCCTATCCACGGCTCGACAATACGGGCGAAAAACTTTGCTGGATCAGCTGGAACCACCCAGACATGCCATGGGATAACACCACACTTTGGCTGGGCTCTTTGGATAAAAATGGTCTTTTCTATAATCAAACACCGGTGGTTGGCAATGGGGGAGAAGCTATCTTTCAACCACAGTGGTCCCCTGACAACCAACTGTATTTTGTCTCTGATCGCGACAATTGGTGGAATATCTACCGCTGGCAACCCACTACGGGCATCGAACCCATACATCCAATGGCTGCAGAGTTTGCTACCCCTCTGTGGGTATTGGGTATGTCTACCTACGGCTTCTGCAGTGAAGGGACACTGGTGTGCGGCCATACTTGCGACGGGACTTGGCAGTTAAGTACAAAAAAGCCTGAGGAGTTGGACTTTCAGCCTATAAAAAACCAGTACTGTAGTATCACAGATCTCTTTTGTGATGGAAAAAAAGCTTGGCTAGTGGGGGCATCCCCTATTAATAGTGGAGAATTAGCTGAGCTGGACATAGACAACCAGACGCTCAGGGCCGTAACACAAAGCTGCCCTCTCAATATTGATCCAAGCTATTTTTCCCAGCCAATTCCGATTCATTATCCTACTTCGGATCAAGCCACAGCCCATGCTTTTTTCTACCGCCCCACTAATTCAGACTTTGAAGGTTGCGAAGGAAGCCTTCCGCCACTGATTGTTATTTGTCATGGCGGTCCAACTGGCGCCACCAGCACCGCACTGAACCTAAAAATCCAGTACTGGACTAGTCGTGGCTTTGCCGTACTCGATGTCAATTATCGGGGAAGCACCGGATATGGTCGTTGCTACCGAGAACAGCTAAATGGACAGTGGGGTATTGTTGATGTCACTGACGTTGTGGCGGGAGCGAAACACCTGATAGAACAAGGAATGGTAGACTCAGAAAAAATGGCTATTCGCGGTAGCAGCGCAGGTGGCTATACCGTTCTGGCGGCGCTGTGCTTCCACCGACTATTTAAAGCCGGCGCTTGCCTGTACGGCATTGGCGACTTGGAAACCCTGGCGAGAGACACGCATAAATTTGAATCCCGGTATCTGGATAAATTAATCGGTCCCTATCCCGCTCAAAAAGCTCTATATCAGGAAAGATCACCAATTCACCATATCGACCAGTTGCACTGCCCCGTTATCTTTTTTCAAGGGTTGGATGACAAGGTTGTACCACCGGAGCAAGCTCTGGCTATGACCAACGCCCTGCGAGAAAAACACCTACCCGTGGCCTATTTATCTTTTGAGGGTGAAGGACATGGGTTTCGAAAGGCAGAGACAATTAAACAATCACTGGAAGCCGAGCTCTATTTTTATGGCAAAGTATTTGGCTTTATTCCCCAAGGGAAATTACCTGTCATCCCTATCAGCAACCTCTAGGTACCCTAAGTGAGCAGATACAGGCCACCGGCACCCAAAAGCGCACCCTACATCACACCAGAGGGTGCTCGAGTTCTCGAGAAAGAATTAAAATATTTATGGAAAGTGGAACGGCCCGAGGTGACCGCTACCGTCCACGAAGCAGCAAAAAATGGTGACCGCTCAGAAAACGGTGATTATATTTATGGTAAAAAACGGCTCCGTGAAATAGATCGCCGTGTACGTTATCTCAGTAAACGGCTGGATAATGTCACCATTGTGGATCGCATCCCTAGCGATACAAGTAAGGTTTTCTTCGGTGCCTGGGTGACCCTAGAAGACAGCAACGGCGATGAACAGTGCTACCGCATTGTGGGTGCCGATGAAATCGACCCGAGAGAAAATAAAATTAGTGTCGACTCACCAATGGCGAGAGCTATTCTTGGCAAACGAATTGATAACAACATTAAGGTGAATAATAGCTGTTGGATCATTACAAATATCCACTACGTGCCCATGGAATAGAATAACAATCAACTGTCACAAAAGAATTACGCTGAAGACGCATCAACAGCCAATAATTCAGTAATCGGGAAGTTCTTAACCTCAACACCAAAATCACCCTCTTTCAGCACCTTGAGAATTAGCACTTCTTTCGCTTCACTAGCTTACTGATAACCTGAATATCAATTTTTTTCTCGCAGAACACGCCAACGGCTATTCTGATTAACCGTCCTCAATAGGAACCATGCCAGCCAAGGCGCTTCTAACTGGGTATTCTTCCAGATGTATCCCGTTATCCCCATCCTTTAAAACTTTGCGTATCAGCCAATCTCGAGGCAACGTACCACGCTCCACGTCTAGTAGATTCACAACTTTTTCTTCGGTTTTATTTTTTTCTTTATCAAGCACTAATCTCACTTCGGGAAGGTGACGCTTTTTTTCTTTTGAAGACAGAACAATTCCGATAAAGCCATTACTCAACTCTACAATGGTACCCGGTGGATAGGGGCCCATTAACTGAATGAATTCCAGTGCCAGCTCCTCGTCAAATTGTTTACCACGCTGCCGGTATATTTCTTTCAGCGCATCCAATGTTGAGCGGGCTGCACCGTAACAACGATCACTGGTCATAGCGTCAAAAGCATCGACAATAGAAATAATTCGTGAGTACTGAGACAGCTCTTTGGCAAACAGACCACGAGGATATCCTTGGCCATCGATTTGCTCATGATGATTAAATGCCACATCGACTGCGTAACTCATAGAACCTTCCGATTTCATCAAAAGGTTTCGCCCGAATTCAGTGTGCATTTTCATTTGGGCAAACTCTTCTTCAGAAAGTTTGGCCGGTTTATTGAGAATTTCGTCTGGAATTTGCATCTTACCCACATCGTGCAACATACCGCCGGCTCCCAGTTTAACCAGCTCTTCTTCATCCAGTCGTAAGTGACGCCCAAAAGCAATGGCCAGAATACATACATTCAAGCAATGCTCCATGGTGTAGTGGTCGACATGTTTAATCTTCGCCATCCACATTAAAGTACTGGGATTGCGCAAAAGACTCTCCATGCAACCAGTAACGACTTCTCGAGCAGCCTCAGTATCCAATGCATTGCCGAGTCGAGCTTGCTCAAGTATCCCTGAAACCGTGTGGTGAGCTGCCTTGTACGCTTCTCGTGCCGCTGGGTGCTCTTCTCCAACACTCGCCTTCACCTGATGTTCGGACCGAGCCTGGAGTGTATCGAGCAGTGAGCTTTCAGGAACGCGTCTAGCCCTTTTTTGTAAGCTTTTTTCTCCTGAGCCATCTGCACTACGCTTGGGCATACCAAACCCTGTTCTTAACGGGTCTTTTTTGTCTCCCCAGAGGCGTCCTTGCTTATCCACGAAAACAAAGTCACAGTATTCCCTTAGTTTTCGTATCTCCGAAAGACTCCTGATGGTAAACCCTTGTATAAGAAATGGTGTTTCCAACCAAGGCCTATCTAACTCGGCAACAAACATACCCAGCTTTAGCCCCGATGCGGGCACACGAATATAATTTGACCTGTCGATAAACTTGTTAACCATATAGCTCCCTAATAATTCTTAAAAAATCTAAACATCCACTTTGATAGACTATCCGAACTTATTCACAATCTTACGCTAGTCAACCCATGCTGCAATCTGTTGCAGCAAAAAGGTGATCGCGGCATCACAACACGAGCAAACCCTGAACATTCCTAGCGGCAATTTAGTAGGCATTTTACAGGTCTTCACCTGTCTCAGCCCAATAAGTATTGAGCAAGTACCCACCGTGTATTCCCAACACCCACCATAATGACCAACCCTGATCTGACACGGTGAGTAAAACCTAAGCCACACTATGCATGATCAGCAACGATACCTTGAGTAGTCTTACCTTAGAGATCTCATTAACCAACCATTTTCATAGGGCCAACGCAGATTAATCAATGGCGCCAAAGCGGCCAATAGAAACCCTAACCAAACTATATCAAAACCTACAATACCGAAGCTCATAGCACAATAGAACAAGGTACTACCTAGGGCGACTATAGACCAGATATAGACAAACCGGACATAACCAACATAGCAAGCGGCGCTATAAGGGTTAATATCGTGGAGAACAGCGGTCAATTCACAATAGCTGCCGTCATTTTTTGCCCTCAAGAGGTCATCCTCGAGGCTACTTCTACAGACAACTGATACAAGTAAGTACCTACAGCTGCTACAGTATGCTCATACTATAGGCTGACAAGCTGTTCAATTTATCGAATGCGAAACCACAGAAAAAACACCTTGAATCGACTCACTTTTGACAACAGCTTTTCACAACTTGGTGAACACTTTTTCACTCGGGTTCAGGCCTCAGGCCTGACCAATCCATCGCTGGCTAGCGTCAACCCGGAAGCCGCCAAGCTACTAGGATTAGAACCCCTGGGTCTTTCACAGGACTGGTTCTTACAATGGTGTAGTGGCAACCGGCGTATGCCTGGCAGCGACCCTCTTGCGATGGTTTATAGCGGCCATCAATTTGGCGGTTACTCGCCACAACTGGGGGATGGCAGAGGATTATTGCTGGGCGAAGTTAGAGGGCCTCAGGGAAAATGGGATATTCATCTTAAAGGAGCGGGGAAAACCCCCTATTCACGCTTTGGTGACGGCCGCGCTGTATTGCGTTCCACGATTCGAGAATACCTTTGCAGCGAAGCCATGCACGGGCTTGGTATTGCCAGTACTCGAGCACTCAGTATTGTTACCAGCGATGAGCCTGTGTATCGGGAAACGCAGGAAACAGCGACAATGTTAATTCGCCTGTCGCACAGCCATGTGCGCTTTGGCTCTTTCGAATACTTCCATCACCACAATGAACCAGAAGCGGTCAAACAACTAGCCGACCATGTCATTGAGCAGCACTTGCCTGAACTTATCGGTCATGAAGATTGTTACCTCCATATGTTTCGGCACACCGTCCACAGTACTGCTCGACTCATTGCCCAGTGGCAATCCGTCGGCTTTGCCCATGGCGTCATGAACACCGACAACATGTCCATTATTGGTGAGACGATGGACTACGGCCCCTTCGGCTTTTTAGACGCCTATAACCCCGGCTATATTTGTAACCACTCCGATACCTGTGGCCGCTATGCCTTCAACCGCCAACCTATCATCGGACTATGGAACTGCAATGCACTCGCTAATGCCCTAACCAGCCTGTTATCGGTGGAACAACTAACCGAGGTACTGACAGAGTACGAGCCACTATTGTTCTCAACATTGCTGGAACTGCAACGATGCAAGCTAGGGCTTGAGCAAGCGTTACCGGAAGATGAAACACTCACTGAGGACTTACTTGATAGTTTGGCCAAAAATCAGGTGGACTACACCCTCTTCTTTCGAAACCTTTGCTATTTTGATGAAAGCGACCCTGATAAAGATGTCCTAGATAAAAGTGTCCTTGATAAAAGCGCCGGCGATGAAACCTCTGCGCACACTGCGCTTAGGGACCTTTTCTTGGATAGATCGGCCTGTGACGACTGGATCAAACGTTATCGTCAACGCTTGGCACTTGAACAACGAGACCCAGTAGATCGTCGAGAAGCGATGCGGCAAACTAACCCCAAATATGTACTGCGGAACTATATGGGAGAAATTGCCATCCGCAAGGCAGAAGATGAACAAGATTACGGTGAAATAGACCGAATCCTTGCGCTGTTGCAATCACCCTTTGATGAGCATCCAGATTGCGAAGAATACGCAAAACATCCACCAGACTGGAGTCAGCAACTTAGTGTAAGTTGCTCTTCATAAAAAGGCTTGAATCACTTTTTTCTGGCTAGCGTTAATCCATCAGCAATGGGAACCATGCTGATATCTACCCTGCTATCCGCTAACAAATATTCATTGAAAGCCCGGATAGCCTGGGTATCCACATCCTGCTTTTGAGCGTCAATCACAGCGCCATCCCAAAGCACATTATCCACAGCAATGAGACCACCTGAGCGTATAAGCTGAAAACAGCATTCAAAATACGCTTTGTAGTTTTCCTTATCGGCATCAATGAAGGCAAAGTCAAAGGTTGACGCTAGCCCATCATCGATCAACCTTCCAAGGGTTTCTGTTGCAGGCGCCAGATGTAAATCAATCTTCTGCGATACCCCGGCCTCCAGCCAGTAACGACGAGCAACGGAGGTATATTCTTCACTGATATCACAGGCAATGATTTGCCCGTTGTCGGGTAAGGCCATTGCCACAGCCAAAGCACTGTAACCGGTGTAAACCCCTACCTCGATAGTCTTTCTAGCCCCAATCAACTGGACTAGAAGTGCCATAAGTTGCCCCTGCTCAGGGGCAATTTGCATATTTGCTGTGGGGAGAGATGACGTCTCCCCCCTTAGAGCCTTTAAAATATCAGGCTCACGGAGAGATACATAGAGAAGGTAGGCATGGAGCTGCTCTGTCAGATTGATACTTTTATTCGACATATCAATACCTGTAATCTAAACCCTATCAATAAAAAACCGCTACCGAAGATGTATATCACTTCCCCGAACCTAACATCACACCTATCCAACGCGTGTCTTCATCATTTTCCAGTGAAATTTTTACCATAATCGTCAGTGGTATTGAGAGCAGCATGCCCACCGGGCCTAAAACCCACCCCCAAAAAACTAATGATAGAAAGACAACTAATGGTGATAAATTAAGTCCCTTGCCCATCAAGCGGGGCTCCAACAAATTCCCCACAGAAACATTGACCACTAGATAACCAAGGGCGACGAGCCCAGCAGGTAAAGGGCCTAACTGAATAAGTGCTAATAAAATTGTAGGTACCGCAGCAATAATAGACCCAACGGTGGGAATAAAATTAAGCAAAAAAGCGATCAGCCCCCACATCACAGGGTAATCCACACCAAGTATCCATAACCAAATAAAAACCAAAACCCCGGTTAATAGACTTAGAAGTGATTTAAGACCCAAGTAACTGTGTACGCTTTCTGAAAATCTCGACAGCTCTTGATTGGGGGTTCCTGCGTGATTTCTAGCAAATTGAAATTTTTCACTGAACCCCATTTCTTCCGCCAGAATAAAGATCACAGTCAATAAGATCATAAAGGCATTGGTCATCACATTACCGAAAGAAGCCAAGGTATTACCCGCCAATTGCATGACAGCACTGGGGTCAAAGCTTTGCTTCATCTGCTCCATATCAAAGCTCATACCGTGATCACTTAACCAATGTAACAGGCCGCCACTCATCTCCTGTAGCCTTGCCTGATATTCTGGTAAGTTCTGGCGAAAATCATTAATAGAAGAACCCACCAGAACACCAATCAACCACCCTCCCAATACCACTAAGCTGACAATCAGACAAATGGCCAATCCACTAGGTACTTTCTTTTTTCTCAACCAAGCCAACAATGGTGAAAAAATCAATGCAATAAATACTGAAAGTAAAAAAGGCACCAGTATCGATTCTGCTGACTTAATGCCTGCAACTACAACTACAAATGCCGCGGCAACAAGGAGTCCCCTCGCCATTGGTGAATATCCCTTGCTCATTTATTCTCTCCAATTAATCCTGCCAGTAACTGCTTTACGTCTTCAATTCCTTTTTCCGTCAACAAGTAACCTGAGCCACCGATATATTCATACTCATTGATGTCATCACAACACCGACGGATTGCTTCAAGTTGCTCATCATGTCTGATCGGCATTCCCAGAAATACCTGCCAGTCGTTTTCCGTGGCCCGACCTTCCACAACTAACGTCAGCAACGAGACAAGGTTTTGTTTTTCTAATCGGTATACGGGCGTCCCTACCCGAACAAAGACCAGAAAAATAAGTGCCAGAAAGATAAAGGTAAAAAACAAGGTCAGTAAAAAATTCATGGCATCACTATTCGTTAAAGCCCGCTCAATGAAGACGTGTACTTACTCAGTATTGAAAGAAGACAGCTCCTGAGTTAACTGTGCAAGCAATACCGTACGTTTCTCGCTTTCCTGGTCGGTAAGTTGCTCAATATTCGTGGCAATTTTTCGCACTTCATGCAACCGTTCTTGAAGTACTCCAATACAATTATTGATCATGACCGCTTCATTTTGAAAAGCATCCTTTTTTCGTAATCTAACTCTAGCCGTCAGATCACCCTCTGCCAGTTTTTCCATCTGGCGAACAATCACATAAACAGGGCCAGCAATTTTATGACTGGAGATCAAACTGCCCCACCAAACACCGCCAATCAATATCACTTCTATAATAGCCAACAGCAATGTTTGTTTCGTGCTAAACGGAAACCCCTGTGAATTGGGCAATATGCTATTAATCATGATAAACAGGTTAACTAGTAATACCGTAACGGCCACTGCCAACAAGGAATACTGGTACTGAAATCCACTATTGATAACGACCGTACTTCGACGGTTATTCATTGTCTTTCCCCACATTTTTCCAGCCTAATTCATGTGTCGTTTGAGGGTGATTATCGAGATAACACAGGGATTTTATCTGTGGGCTCTCTTTCATCACTGGCATCATGAATGTCAGAGCGTAACCCAGACTATTACAACCTTCCCAGCCGAGCAATGGTTATTCTAGGACATACCGCCCCACAAACTGATCCTACTAAGCTCCAGATAATGGACACTCAGATCACAAATTGTCGTATCGAGCGTATAAAGTGAGAGCGGCGTTAGTACCGAGCGATCAGAGACATGAGAGCGAGAGCTGGAATCATTAATGAGAAAGAGGGCTATCTGCTACCCAGACAGCCCTCCTCTAAATGTGTTTTCACAGAATTATTTACAGGGCCAAATGATCGTTAGAGTTCCTTGGTAGACCGAAATTCGATCTCTGGATATCGCTCTTCCGTGAGCGATAAATTAACTCGAGTCGATGCCAAGTAGGTCAGATGGCCACCGCCATCCAGAGCAACACCATCTGGGACCTTCCGTTTAAGTTCCTCGACTTTCTTCTGATCATCAGACTCAATCCACCGCGCGGTATAAACATTAACGGCCTCGTACACTGCGTCTACACCGTATTCATCCTTAAGCCGGTACGCAACGACTTCAAACTGTAACTGCCCCACTGCGCCGACAATAATATCGTTGTTGTTAAGGGGGAAAAACACCTGCGTACTACCCTCTTCTGAAAGCTGTTGGATACCTTTCTGCAGCTGTTTCATTTTCATAGGGTCACGCAATCGAATCCGCCTAAACATTTCAGGAGCAAAGTGAGGGATTCCGGTAAATTTCAACGCTTCACCGCCAGTAAACGTATCACCAATTTGAATCGTACCGTGGTTATGCAGCCCGATAATGTCACCGGCCATGGCTTCTTCCACGGTCACTCGCTCACCCGCTTTAAAACCCACGGCATCGACAATACGCACATCCTTACCTAGGCGCACATGATGCATTTTCATGCCCTTGGTATATTTTCCTGAACAGACGCGCATAAAAGCAATTCGATCCCGGTGTTTTGGATCCATATTGGCCTGAATCTTAAATACGAACCCAGAAAACTGTTCCTCGGTGGCAACAACCTCACGCTCCATGGTCGCACGAGGCAGTGGAGCTGGCGCCCAGTCTACAAAATAATCCAGCATTTCTCGTACGCCGAAATTGGACAACGCGGTACCAAAAAATACGGGCGTCAATTGGCCGGCCAAAAATAAGTCCATATCAAATTGGTTGGTGGCACCTCGCACCAGCTCTATTTCCTCGCGGATATCATCAACGTAGTAACCTAAAAGCGCCGTGGCCTCATCGGAATCCAGCCCTTTTATCTGGATATCATCAGGGATGGTATGCCCCTTTCCCTGCTGGAAAACATGGATGGTATCGGTATAGAAGTTGTAAACGCCCTTGAACTCCTTGCCGCTTTCAATCGGCCAATTGATGGGCGCTCCAGCAATATCTAATACCGCTTCAATTTCGTCCAGTAGCTCTACAGGATTACGGATATCACGATCCATTTTATTGACAAAGGAAATGATCGGGGTATCCCGTAAGCGGCACACTTCCATTAGCTTGACGGTACGTTTTTCCACACCCTTAGCCCCATCAATCACCATCAACGCCGAATCTACAGCCGTGAGTGTTCGGTAGGTATCTTCCGAGAAATCCTCGTGCCCTGGGGTATCAAGCAAATTGACCATTCGGTCTTTATAGGGAAATTGCATAACGGAAGAAGTAACCGAAATACCACGCTCTTGTTCCATTTGCATCCAGTCAGAAGTGGCATGACGGTCACTTTTCTTACCCTTTACCGTCCCCGCCACCTGAATAAGGTTGCCGAATAAGAGTAACTTTTCAGTAATAGTCGTTTTACCGGCATCCGGGTGAGAGATGATAGCGAATGTTCGTCTCTTATTGATTTCGTTAATAAAATTGGCGTCAGCCATTGTTTCTGATTCCCGGTCTATACCGCTACTGATACTGGTGAGGTTTACTGACCAAACATTATTTTCATAATGGGCACAGCAAAAAGGACGCCATTATACAGCTAGGAGTGAATGTATTTCAGCTGACTTATTTTGGCCTGCTGGTGCAAAGGATGCGGGGGCTTCAATGTTAGGACAACGGTAGGTAGGGAAACAAGCCTAGACGCCATACGTAGGGGTCTATGATGGTCAGGCCCTAGCCATATGCTCAAGTTCATCTCTGAAGCCTGGGTGCGCAATGGCAATCAATCGCTCTCTTCGCTCACTAAGACTCAAACCATGTAGATATGCCACACCATATTCAGTCACCACATAATCCACCTGTGCACGAGATGTAACGACGCCAGCCCCTTGGGATAGATAAGGCACAATTCGTGAGCACTGACCCGACAAGGCCGTGGAAGGAAGCGCAATGATTGAACGCCCCCCCTCAGACAACTGCGATCCGGTAACAAAATCCACTTGTCCGCCAAAACCGGAATAGACTTTGTCACCGATGGAATCTGCACAAACTTGACCCGTAAGGTCAATCTGAATGGCGCTATTGATAGAGACAACTTGAGGATTCTTACGAATCACTGCCGGGTTATTAACGTATTCGATATCGAGAAATGCCACTTCAGGATTATCATCCACAAAATCATAAAGCGCCTTTGATCCCTGCACGAAACCCGTGACAACTTTACCCCGGTGCACCACCTTCCGAGAATTATCAATGACCCCAGATTCGATCAATGGCGGCACTCCACTGGAAAACATTTCCGTGTGAACACCAAGGTGCTGATGCCCTGATAGATTTAAAAGTACGGCATCGGGAATACCCCCAATACCCATTTGCAAGCAGTCTCCATCTCGTATCAGAGATGCCACATGGCCGCCAATTTTCCCAAATACTTCCGAGGGTTCCGTAGGTTCAAAATTTGGAATTTCGCTGTCAATTTCCACGGCATAATCAATCGACTTCAGAGGAATCATGGCATCGCCATGGGTCCGGGGCATATTTGGATTAATTTGAGCAATAATTATTTTTGCCACGCCACAGGCAGCCAATGTTGCCTCAACAGAGACCCCCAGAGAGCAGTTGCCATGATTGTCCGGAGGGGAAACCTGTATCAAGGCAACATCAATGGGCTGCCTGCCACTACGAAATAGCTTTGGAATTTCAGATAGAAAAATAGGAACGTAATCGGCCTGACCTGTATTAACCAGTTTTCGGGTACTATGACTAACGAAGTAACAACGATTGCGAAGATGCCCCTGCAGATGAGGCTGGCATACTGCTTCAGCATGTTCAAGATGAAGCTGCAATAATTCTACATTTTCTAGATCGACCACATGTTTAGCTAATGCTTCCAACATCTTGTAAGGTGTTGCCGCCATAGAGTGACACCAAATTCGATCGCCCGATTTGATATGTGCAACTGCCTCTTGAGCCGTCGAATAAACTACTGCCATTACCCTGCTCCAATCATATTTCAATGAATTGTATATGCTGACTATTTTGAGTGCGCGATATTAAATTTTTGTGAAATCTTATGATTTGATCTAAAACAGGAAATTGCTCTAGCTGTCAGCAAGAATTTACTGCAATCGTATACACAACCTAAACGTTAGCGCCGAAGAGTAAGTCCCTGCGACGGAGGGGTGCGACATTTTGTCACATCCTCAAAACCGCCGTAGAACAGTAGAATTGCGTTTCTCAATCCCCTACTGGACATCTTCCCCTTGAAAAGCAGCTCTTTGAAAACCACCTCTGCACTGGCTTCGCTGTTAATCACCGCTCTGGCATCCACGGCTTATGCCGACCATAGCCATATCGAAGAGATAAGTGTCACGAGCCAGCGACTCTCCCCTACCGCCCCCATGATAATCTCCCCCGCAGAGGAACCCGTTATTGATACCGCAGCACTACTGAAAAGGGTGCCAGGAGCAAATATCAATAGTAATGGCATTCTCTCCGGTATTGCTCAGTACAGAGGTCTATACGGTGATCGAGTGAGTGTTCATATTGATCATTCACCCAGTCTGACAGGTGGCCCTAATGCGATGGACACACCGCTGTCCTACACACCACCGATGCTGCTTAAATCTCTTGAGGTTCATCGAGGTATTGTCCCCGTCAGCATCGCGCAAGAGAGTATCGGCGGTCATATCACAGCCAAGCTAGATCGTGGTGAATTTACTGACCAAGACGAGCTCACACTTTCTGGTGGAGTCTCAAACCGCTTTAATAGCAATAGTGATGGATTCAGTAATGCCGTTAAATCGGTATTGTCCAATAAAAATCACAAGCTGTCCCTGTTAGCCAGCCACGATGAAGGTGATGACACTCGCATTGGTGACGACGATAAACTTGGCGGCACCCAGTATCGACGTAGCCGCTACGACCTGAGCTATGGATGGCAAAATGATACGACAGGGTTAGACCTCTATGTAGGGAAACTGGATACACGAGATACTGGTACTCCCGCTCTACCAATGGATATTAAATATATCGACAGCGATATGGCCGGGGCAGATTTGAGTAAAACGTTTGGTGATGTTGTGGTATCTGGACACTTGTCCTACAACCATGTGAGTCATGCCATGGACAATTTCTCTCAACGTCCAGAACCAATACCCATGCAATTTCGTCGAAATAAAGCCACGGCACACAATACAGCCTGGTCGCTAGACGCCAAATGGCCCCTGTCATTAGGTGAAGGCTCTAATGGTTTCCTCTCGGTTGGTACAGATGGCAATCTAACCGTACATAACGCAACCATTACCAATCCAAATAACACCATGTTTACTGTGAATAATTTTGAGGACGCTGAACGAGATGCTCTTGGCATTTTCACTGAGTGGGAAGGCATCGTAGGCACTTGGCAGGTGCAAAGTGGCATCCGCTACACTCGTGTCAGCATGGATAGCGACCCTGTTTCTGCAACGGGTATGATGGGTATGAATGCCAACCTTCTCGCGAAGACCTTTAATAGTGATGATCTCGACAAGGATTATCACAATATTGATCTGGCATTTAATGCCAGCAGAGTACTGAGCAGTAGCACCATCTTCAATGTAGGGCTGGGCCGTAAAAACCGTGCACCGTCCTATCAGGAACGCTATCTGTGGCTCCCTCTTCCCGCCTCTGGTGGTTTGGCCGACGGCCGTAGTTATATCGGCAATCTAGATCTCGATAGCGAAACCGCTTACGAAATTACCACAGGTCTTGAATGGGATTCAGGACGTGCCTGGGCAACCCCCCAGATATTTTATCGCCATATAGATGACTACATTCAAGGTGTACCGGCTACCAGTATGCTGGCAAATATGGTCAGCACCATGATGAGCGGTAAAATGGCTCTGATGTTCGACAATATCGACGCCAAAATGTATGGCCTTGATATGGGCTACGGTTATGTTCTTTCTGGAAGCTTTAGCTTGGTTGGCTCTCTGAGCTATGTACGCGGTAGGCGCGATGATAGTAGTGACAATCTCTACCGAATCGCACCACTGAATAATCAGCTGGCTCTACAATATGAGAAAAATGAGCTGAGGCTGAAAATAGAATCGGTTCTCTACGCCAAACAAAACAAAGTCTCTGAATTCAACCAAGAAGAGGAAACCTCAGGCTACGGGACTATCAACCTGACGGGTAATTATCAATTAACGCCAAAACTGTCCATTTCTGGCGGTCTAGAGAACCTGTTAGACCACCGCTACGAAAACCATCTAGCGGGCTATAACCGAAATAGTGATAGCGATATTGCTGTTGGAGATCGACTTGCCGGATCGGGAAGAAATATTTTTGTCGCTTTAGCCCTAAACTGGTAACAGGTTCATCTGATACCATGATGACATGGGAATATATGGCTCTTTAACTATCTCAGCAGCAAGGCAAAATCTTCGCCAGCTGAGCATCATCAGGAACATCGCTCTTGGGGGCCAATTATTTGCCCTTCTTTTTTTTAGCCAGATTCAAGATATTGGTTTACCCGTTACCACACTGAGTATTGTGCTGGCTCTCTATGGTCTGGTCATTGTCACCACGTGGTGGCGCTCTTTTCAAAGCCCGGCAATTACTGAGCTTGAATTCTTCAGCCACTTATTACTTGATATTCTGTTCTTTACAGCCTTACTGTATTTTAGTGGCGGCGCCTCCAATCCTTTTGTCTCATACTATCTCGTGCCTATCAGTATCGCGGCGACCACACTGCCCTTACGCTATACATGGAGTATTGCTCTGCTATCGCTGGGCGCCTACAGCTGGTTATTAGTGAATTACCTTCCTATCCCGGCACTATCGCCTGCACTTGAACAGGGGGACCACCACGACAGCAGTAACAATTTGCACATTCTGGGTATGTGGTGCAATTTTGTAGTGAGCGCCCTATTGATTACCTACTTTGTTACCCGCATGGCCAGCACGCTTAAAGAACAGGAAATAAAGTTGGCTCAGCAGCGGGAAGATCAACTCAGGGACGAACAGGTCATAGGTATTGGCACACTCGCTGCAGGGACAGCACACGAACTAGGCACGCCGCTCAACACCATGAAAATTTTGGTGGACGAGATGAGAGATGAAATTCAGGATGAAAAATCGGATTTTGATGAAGACCTGTCCATTCTGCAACAACAAATCGAACAATGTCGTACCACGCTTAAACAATTGGTTGTTACCGCAGAAGCATCAACGGACGGTCTGGAAATCAAACCCATCAGGGAATATTTCGGAAAGCTGCTGGAACGCTGGCAAGTCATGCGTCCAAAAATACAGGCTAATATTCACTACTCGGACAATCTTCCTGAGGGCAATACATGCTTTCACTCCACCATCGCTCAATCACTAACCAACCTGCTAAACAACGCCGCAGATGCTAGCCCTGAACGGATTGAGGTGGCGTTATCTTGGGACACAAAAATAGTAGAGCTGAGTATTCGAGATTACGGTGAGGGCATCACGCCGAAGCAACGCGAAACACTGGGCAAACCGTTTAATTCAGAAAAACCTGATGGCATGGGGCTGGGGCTATTTTTAACTCAGGCATCCATCAATCGCTACGGTGGAGAAGTCACTATCCGGCCTGCCAGTGGACGGGGAACCCTTACCCAAGTGTTGCTTCCACTAACAAATGATCTGGAAGTACCTCTGCCATGAATCAGAAAACTCTATTAATTGTTGATGATGATTATACTTTTTCCAGTATTCTTGGCAGAGCTCTGACGCGCCGTGGGTATCAGGTATTCACAGCAGCAGCAGCAGCAGCAGCTGTTGAACTCTGCAAACAATACCAACCTCAACAAGCCCTCGTTGATCTCAAACTTGAATCAGAATCTGGGTTGAATTTACTACCTCAGCTTAAAGCGGCTAACCCAGATATTCAAATGCTAGTCCTAACTGGCTACTCTAGTATTTCCACTGCAGTGCAAGCCATCAAAATGGGTGCTGTAAATTATTTATGCAAACCCACAGGTGTGGACGATATTTTAGCGGCCTTCGACAACACCAGACCCAACCCCCACATAGCTATTAAGGAAACCCCACTCTCCGTGGATCGGCTAGAATGGGAACATATTCAAATGATATTGGCAGCAAATAATGGTAATGTTTCCGCAACATCAAGAAGTTTAGGCATGCATCGTAGGACATTACAACGCAAACTACTTAAACGGCCGGTTAAAGAGCAGCTCTAAGCAACATGCAAAAACGTCTAATGAATATTTTTTGATAAGGTATGATGACATGAAAAAATATATATTTAAGCCCCCTTTTCTTACATAGTAGTGTTTATAGTCGTTGCAACTATAATGACTACCTACGAAGCAATCAAAGAGACTATTTTTGATGGAAGACTTTCACAGTGGGAGTCACATATGATCACGATAGTTGTGACATCTTTTCTAGCAACATTAGCAGCGATAATTATGCAATCCTGGACCAAAAGTCTAGCTCACAAAGAACAAGAACTAATAGAAAAAGAAGCCAGTGTGGCCGCACAAAAACTAATCCTTGGTGCAGTTAACCATATTCTGAACAATTTTTTGAATCATTTTCTGATTATTAGGATTAACCTAGAAAAAAACACGCCTATTGAAAAAAATACACTAGACATGTTAGATCAGAGCGTCGCAGATGTTTCTGAGAAACTAAGAGTACTTGAATTACTTGATAACCCAGAAAAAAAAGCAAGTTACAAAAATATTTACCCCAGTTAAATTACTTCCCAGTTAGACGAAGAGCAGGTCTATTAAAAGGCTTCAATGTAAAAAATTCATGGTCATATGTATTGGCCGTACTTCACTAATACCTAAAATTTCCACTTTTATTTAAAATGGATTAGTATCTATCCAAGCCTAGACCAAAGAAATGCTAATAAAGACATCAAAAGCTAACCATCAATCGAAATATTACTTATCCGATCACTATAATTTTTTTCTTAATTTGCTAAGTCTATTATGATACCGAAGATGTGATAAAGTGCTTTACGCCATTTATTTTTAAGAAGTGGCATTACTAAGCAAACAGCATGGCATGGAAATGTTCCAAAAAAACAATGAGGAGCATCTTAAATCTATGAGTAAAATGCAAGAACTAGTGCAAAAACCAGATGCGATGGATATTTGGTTTGAAAACAAGAAAAAAATGAGAGATTGACAGAGGATTAGTAGAAAGTAGCCGAATGACGCCTAACAAGAGAGGTTGTGGGGCCTAGACAGAAACCAGCCCTGATCAAGATTGGCGTCAAGTAATACACGTCAGTTTAATACTCGATAACCTCTGCCTCGCAAGCAGTTTTTCACCACTCTGTCCCGCTCGCGATTGCCAGAACTTGTCCCCTTAATACCGCCTGTCACGGCCCCCACGCCAGCGCCTTTTGCTGCAGTACTGCTATCACCGACAATAGCACCTAAGACCCCGCCCACTAGGGCGCCACCCACCGCAGATGTAGTGGCTTTTTCTGCCACAGGAACCTGCGTTGCAAAACTACTGCAAGCTTCCGTATCACGGTAATACTGCTGCATATCGACACCCTGATTATCAATGATGATGCCGCCATTATTCGCTTGTTGAGAATGGTGCCTGTTGGCGCAGCCAGATATGGCGAACGCCAAAAAAAATAGAAGAAGTCCTTTATACATAGCTTTTTTCTTCACCTTTCATACAAACAACTTACTGGCCCATATGGCCATAAACGTACCTTATTTGTAATGAACGTATGAGAGTCAAAATCGTTAGCAGTAATTCAATCTGTTATGGGGTTCGACCCATAACAGATTTTGGTTATAGCCATTTTTCTGTAGATTTCTTATGATTATTTCACTCCACTCATAAGACCACGAACAGCTGCAGGGAGATCTGCTGGCAAAAAGACTAATTTAGAATTATCTGATTTAGCCATTTCACGCACTGCCTCAACATATTTTTCACCCAATAAATAAACGGCAGGTAATTCCTTACCCTGTATGCCTTCGGTTACTTTTTCAATGGCTTCTTTGGTGGCCGTTGCTAGAACTACTTTGGCTTCTGCATCACGCCTTGAAGCTTCAAGGCGACCATCTGCTTCCAAGATAGCCGCAGTTTTTTCACCATCAGCACGGGTGACTGTTGCACGACGTTGTCGCTCTGCAGCAGCTTGCTCTTCCATAGCTGTTTGCATGGTGCCAGAAGGGTTAATATCCTGAATTTCTACCGTTTTCAGGGTAATACCCCAGTCCGCTATATCATCAGATATAGTGGCTTTTAGCTTCGCCTTAATCTGATCTCTGGATGACAGTGCATCATCCAAGTTCATCTCACCTACAATGGAGCGCAACGAGGTCTGTACTAAAGTACGGATAGCCAGCTCGTAGTCTTCAACGCCATACACGGCCTTTTCTGGAGAAACGATGTTGATATAGGCTACCGCATTGGCAATGATGACCACGTTATCCCGAGTAATCACTTCCTGAGAAGGGATATCCAGCACAATATCTTTAGTGGTGACTTTGTAGGCCACTGAGTCCACATAGGGAATGATGATATTGAGCCCTGGTGGTAGGGTTTTATGGTATTTACCCAAACGCTGGACTACTTGCTTACTGCCCTGAGGAACTAAACGAACCCCTAAACCAATCGTAATAACCGACAAAACTAATATTGCAAAAACAACTACTGTTCCTTCCATTTCAAATGACTCCTGATTATTAACTTAAAATCTCAATTAGACCCGATGAACTAGACCTTAACTGAGGCTATATCTAATCCAATTTAACGACGATAAGGGTGTTACCCGAAAAGTCTTTAATAAAAACCCTATCGCCAACCGACACATCATGTTCACAGATAAATTCCCACTCATCTGAACCCAGCACGGGTGTGGTGAATCGAACGATGCCGCGTCTCTCAGCCATGGGGGTTTTTATTACTTGCCCAGACTCACCAATAGCAGCCTCACGCGCTATACCTGCAGTGGTTTTATCAATCATTTTTGGCTTAAGTGCCTTAAACCAAAACAAAGCAAAACCACAGGAGGCAACAATCCATATGGACAGCTGGATAGCGAGATCCATCGTAGGGAAGAGCCATAAAGCAATACCGACAATAATAGCCCCCAGACCAAACCAAAAAATGGTGAAACTTGGCAGAAAAATTTCAACAATTACCAAGCCTATGCCCAATACTAACCAATGCCAGTAAGCAAATTCTAACTCCATTAATGGTCTCCCTTTCATTTATCTATGACGGTATCCTCAGGGTTCAATCCTACCACTAAGTCCAACGAATTGGCTAAGAACAAGAACTAGCCAATAATGAGAATACTCACTGAAAATAGGCCCCAGGCTATCATTTTCCAGGTCGTAAATACCTGTTGTCAGGCATAGGCCAAAATCAGGCAAAAACCCGCTGTTACCCCCAAACAGAGTGGCAACCGGTTCAGCATCAACCCTGCCATCTCAAAGCTTGTTGGCTCGACAATGTAGTCCGTTGTACCGTCCATCATCATCGTCATGAAAAACAGTTTAGAGAACACGGTCAAATATCCCGAGAAAAGGGCTAAATTTTCTCTCTCAGAGTATCTTTTTGTGAACCGCATCACAGATAAACTAGAAAAAAAGTTCAATTTCTGACACAAGATTAGGATCGTTTATGCTTAATTACAGACCAAACTGAAAATCTATCGCCATTACAATGGCATCTTCAGGCCCAGAAGGGGTTGGATAATAATTACGGCGTAAACAAATCTCGACGAAGCCGACCTCTTGGTAAAGATGGATAGCTGAAGCATTTGAGGCCCTCACTTCGAGATATAATCGCTCAGCTTGATCATAAACAATGGCCATCAGATGATCGAGCAGTTGTCGTCCATACCCCTTCCCCTGATAGTCAGGGTGAATGGCAATATTCAGGATTTCTGCCTCTCCGGCCACGATGGTATAAATTGTGTAGCCAATAACCTTGGTCTCTAGCGTTAACACCAAACAGTAATGCTTAGAAACACTCTCTAGAAACTGGCTTTCTCGCCATGGGTGAGGTGTGACCTGTTGTTCGATAGCGCTGACATGGAGCACATCTTCAGCAACCATAGGGCGAACACTGGGAATAATACTCAGCTTATGCCTCCTAGGCATTTGATCGCTTGCCACGTCTCAGCCTTGGTATCAGGGTGGTGCAGCATCTCTTGCAAACTTCTCACCACAATAGTTTTGGCGCCACCTGAAATTTCCTCTGTGACTCCCACCAAGTCGGAATAGGCCTTTTCTGACGGAGACAATAATTCTGCCGCCAATTCACCCATAAGCAATACCCAAAGAACGCCTCGCTTTGTTACTCGAGCATCGAGAAACACGGACAACATACTACGTGCAGCAGATTTATCCACTTCGCCACCATGGCTCATTGGCCAATCAATTATTTCAGGGGCAGACAAGCCGCCTGATAACCGCCCAATAGCTTTCAAGATATTACTTAGCAACTGGGTGTGTTCTGGTTCTGGATTCACACCTGGTGGGAATTGATTGAATACTAGCAAGTCATCAGAAGGCTGCCAGCATGCAAGACGAAAGTTCAGAGCCATAGTTGTCGAGTCTGATTTTCTCTCTGGCACAGGCTCTTTTACTGGAGGAGTGACATTGTTTGTCGTTTCGCTAACGAGCTCCAGCACGCTAGCCACTTTCTCTTTGACCGAGGAAGTGGCCAGCCTAACTTCTTCAATGTCTGGAACTGATTGACTACCTAGAACTGGATGACTATCTGAAGCTGAATAAAAGGGCAGCTCAACAGGCTCCTCGCTCCTGGGTAAGTATTGAACAATACCCAGGTTGCTAAGGTACCAGTTTCGCAGCTCTGGATTCATGACAGCAATCCTAGACACCGGCCATTTGTGGGTGCAACCGGTCAGGACTTTCCAGCAGGTTAAGTGCATTCAGATACGCCTTGACGCTAGCAACCAGAATATCAGTATCAGCACCTTGGCCATTCACAATACGTCCGCCCTTCCCGAGCCGAACCGTCACTTCACCTTGAGAGTCCGTCCCTGCCGTGACAGCATTCACAGAATAAAGCTTTAGCTCAGTGCCACTCTTGGCAAGCTTTTCTATCGCTTTGAACACAGCATCCACTGGGCCATCGCCATCAGATACTGAATAGTATGACTCACCCTTGTAATTCAGGGTAAGCTCAGCATGAGGCAATTGACCTGTCTTGGAGACGACTTCAAGGCTCTCCAAAGTGATTTTGTCAGCAATCGACCCACTGACCTGAACCTCCGACACCAGTGCCTGAAGATCTTCATCGTAAATCTCACGCTTCTTGTCAGCCAACGCCTTGAAACGGACAAAGGCCTCATTGAGGTCCGCTTTGTCATCAAAGTGAGTGCCCAACTCTTCAAGACGTGCAGCAAATGCTGCTCTGCCAGACAATTTACCCAATACAATTTTATTGGTACTCCAGCCCACATCTTCCGCTTTCATTATTTCGTACGTCTCACGGAACTTCAGCACTCCATCCTGGTGAATCCCGGACTCGTGAGCAAACGCATTGGCACCCACGATGGCCTTGTTGGGCTGTACCGGGAAGCCAGTGATACTTGAAACCAGTCGTGATGTGGATACGATCTGGCTAATATCAATCGCGGTTTCTACTGGAAAAATATCCTTGCGGGTTCTTACTGCCATCACCACTTCTTCCAGTGCAGCATTTCCAGCCCGCTCACCAAGGCCATTGATAGTACATTCCACCTGACGTGCACCCTTCATAACGGCAGCCAGCGAGTTCGAAACAGCCAAACCCAAGTCATTGTGACAATGCACCGAAAAAATCGCTTTGTCTGAATTGGGAACATTCTCAATAAGGCGACCAATCGTTTCCGCATACTCTTCTGGAAACCCATAACCAACGGTATCGGGCAAATTGATGGTTCTAGCCCCAGCATCAATAACCTGCTCGATAATCCGGCACATATAATCAAATTCTGAACGACTGGCATCTTCCAATGAAAACTCCACATCGCCCATAAGATTGCGTGCCAATTTCACTGCCGACACCGCCTGCTCTAGTACCTGATCTGGTGACATCTGTAATTTGTACTTCATGTGAATCGGCGACGTCGCAATAAAAGTATGAATACGTCCGGAATTAGCATTTTTTAATGCCTCTGCCGCACGTTCAATATCTAAGTTTATGGTACGCGCGAGACTACAAACAGTGCTGTCTTTTACTGTCTCAGCAATGGCTTTCACTGCTTCAAAATCACCTTGGCTGGAAACCGCAAACCCGGCTTCAATTACATCCACTTTCAGCTTTTCTAATGACTTTGCCACACGCAACTTTTCTTCTCTGGTCATTGATGCGCCAGGGCTCTGCTCACCATCGCGGAGCGTTGTGTCAAAAATCACTAAATGTTGCTTGTCCATCAGTTGCTACTCCAGATATTACGCCCTTACACCAACAAGGGCCGGACAAAAATAATTACGCGAATTCTCCCCGTGAAGGGAGGGATTTGCAAATGGGAATAATAAAATTGTGGATAAAACGTATACGCCCCTCAGGGCAGGAGGAGAAGCAGACGAACAGCAACACAACGAGGCAAGGTGCCCCGCTGAAAACAAACCGCTTGATGACCACTAAAATTCATTACTTTCACTGAAGATGAGTTGTAATAGAGCTTCATTCAAACAGGTTTCAAACTGTTTGCCAAGCCCCGGTCACATTGAAACCCTTTTACGATACAACAGGGCCGGAAATGCTACGCTTTTGATGACCTCACCTTTTTCCACACCCACAACACGGGTGCTGACAGGCTATAAATCAATGCAAGCAAAAATAAAATTCGTGGCGGATCAATGATGACAATCACCAAGACCATGGTCACGGCAAAAATAACCACAAAGGGGACTTTTCCTTTCAGGTCTAGGCCTTTGAGACTGTGGTAACGAAAATTAGACACCATTAACAACCCTGAAAGAGCCGTCACCAGCGCTGCTACGAATGCTAATTGTGTAGTGGGTTCTACGTCGTAACTACTCCAGACCATGCCAGCAACCAACGCTGCGGCCGTAGGGCTCGCAATGCCAATAAAATACCGCTTATCTACTATATCCACTTGAGTATTAAAACGAGCCAATCTTAGAGCCGCACAAGAGGCATAAATGAAGGCTGCAGCCCAGCCAATTTTACCGACTTCATTGAGTATCCAAGAGAATGCTACCACTGCCGGAGCCACGCCAAAGGAAACCATATCTGACAGACTATCGTATTGAAGCCCAAATTCACTGGATGTATTGGTCATACGGGCCACAGTTCCGTCAAGACCATCAAAGATCATTGCGACAAAAATAGCGATGGACGCTGCCTCGAAGTTGCCATCCATCCCCGCCAAAATAGCGTAAAAACCAGCAAACATGGCGCCAGTAGTGAACAGATTTGGCAGTAGATAAACGCCTTTGTGCCGAACTTTCTCTTGTTGAGGTGGCTGGCAATTGTCATCAACTACCGGCTGGGAAGTTTCCTCGCCATGATCTACATTGTGATTGTCGTTATCCACTATCATTAGCCCTTAAACATTAAGCCTTAAACATTGTCCCTTAAACACTGACCCTAGACTCTAGTACACGTCAATTCAGATCAGATGAAGGTAACTGAGAGTATTAAACACCAAAGGTTGAAACAAAAAAACCGCGCCGTAGCGCGGTTTTTTTGTTAAGTGATGTCACGCCACTTTATTCTAGTGCTTAGTTTTTATCTTTATCAACAAGCTTGTTAGCGGCAATCCATGGCATCATCGAACGCAATTTCGCGCCAGTCTGCTCAATCGGATGCGCTGCATTGTTGCGACGGTAAGCCGTCATAGAAGGGTAGTTCATAGCACCTTCAGTAACGAACATTTTGGCATACTCACCGTTTTGAATATCTTTCAAAGCGTTGCGCATCGCTGCACGGGACTCATCATTGATGATTTTAGGGCCAGTAACGTACTCACCGTACTCCGCATTGTTGGAGATCGAGTAGTTCATATTGGCAATGCCACCCTCGTACATCAGATCCACAATCAGTTTCAGTTCGTGGAGACATTCGAAGTAAGCCATTTCAGGGGCATAACCAGCCTCAACCAATGTTTCAAAGCCCGCTTTTACCAACTCGACAGTACCGCCGCACAGTACGGCTTGTTCGCCAAATAAATCCGTTTCTGTTTCATCTTTGAATGTGGTTTCAATAATACCAGTACGACCGCCACCAACACCGCTTGCATAAGACATGGCCACATTTCTAGCATTACCTGAGGCATCTTGATGAATTGCCACCAGATCAGGAATACCACCACCCTTGGTGAATTCACTACGGACTGTGTGTCCAGGTGCTTTAGGTGCAATCATAATGACATCCAGGTCTGCACGAGGCACAACTTGGTTGTAGTGAATGGCAAAGCCGTGAGCAAAGGCCATAGTAGCGCCCTGCTTAAGGTTCGGCTCAACTTCGTCTCTATAGAGATGAGATTGGAATTCATCAGGGGTCAGAATCATCACCAAATCCGCACCGGCAACGGCTTCTGGTACATTTTTCACAGCCAGGCCGGCAGCCTCAGCTTTTGCGGCAGAAGCTGAACCAGCTCGTAAACCAACAGTGACGTCTACACCAGAGTCTTTCAGGTTCAGGGCATGGGCGTGGCCCTGAGAGCCATAACCAATAATGGAGACCTTCATACCCTGAATAATGGAGAGGTCACAGTCTTTATCGTAAGAAACTTGCATGTTTACACCTATGTTTTAAATCTATGGTTTCAAATATATGGTTTTAAATCTAAGTTAACGAGTTACCAAAAGAGCCTTTTTTACTCGCACAAAAGGCCCTCTCAATAAAAACTAAAGTCGCAGTGACTTTTCACCACGAGCTAGACCCGATACACCAGACCTAACCAGCTCAAGAATATCGACACCGCCAATGGCCTGGACAAAGGCGTCGAGTTTATCACTGTTACCCACAACCTGTAATGTATAAGCATTCGCATTTACATCAACGATCTGACCACGGAAAATATCGACGCAACGCTTGATCTCGGCTCGCTGTGAATCATTGGCCTTCACTTTAACCAACATCAGTTCACGCTCAATGTGTGGTCCTTCTGTCAGGTCGACCACTTTGACCACATCGATCAATTTATGTAAATGTTTGGTGATCTGCTCAATCACCTTATCATTACCATGAGTCGTCATGGTCAGACGAGACAGCGTCTGATCCTCCGTAGGCGCAACAGTGAGCGTATCAATATTATAACCACGCTGAGAAAACAAACCCACAACTCGAGACAACGCTCCGGGTTCATTTTCCATCAAGACTGAAAGTATACGTCTCATCAGGTACGCTCCGTTTTGCTCAACCACATATCACGCATAGAGCCATTGGGGGCAATATGCATTGGATACACGTGCTCTGAACGATCCACATTAATGTCCATAAAGACCACACGATCTTTCAGACTGAAGCACTCAGCCATCTTTTCTTCTAACTCATCGAAGTGAGTCACCCGTATCCCTACATGGCCATAGGCTTCGGCTAACTTAACAAAGTCAGGGAGCGAATCTTCGTAAAGACTGGAGGAATAACGGCTACTGTATTGCATATCCTGCCATTGACGCACCATGCCCAACGCTTGGTTGTTGAGATTAATGATTTTTACAGGGAGACCATACTGGGAACAGGTAGACAGCTCCTGAATACACATTTGTATACTTCCTTCACCGGTAACACAGGCTACGACTGCATCGGGATGGGCTAACTGCACACCCATTGCCGCAGGCAAACCAAAGCCCATGGTGCCAAGCCCACCTGAATTAATCCATCGACGCGGTTTATCAAATAAGTAGTACTGGGCAGCGAACATCTGATGCTGACCCACATCAGACGTCACATAGGCATCGCCACCGGTCACCTTGTACAACGTTTTGATCACATCTTGCGGTTTAATAATATTACCGGCGCTTGGTTCATGGCGAGGCTGAGTATAGATTCCATGACGATCACGCCACTCATCAATTTGCGTCCACCACTCAGTAATAGCCGCTTCATCTGGCTTTGCACTAGCACTCTCAATCTGGTCAAGCATCTCCTGTAGTACCGCATCACAAGGACCGACAATGGGTATATCTATCGCCACGATTTTAGAAATGGAGGTTGGGTCTACGTCAATATGAATAATTTTTGCTGAGGGGCAAAATTTACTAGGGGTATTTGTCACCCGGTCATCAAATCGAGCGCCAACAGCCAGAATGACATCGGCGTGATGCATGGCTGCATTCGCCTCATAAGTGCCATGCATACCCAACATACCCAAAAACTGGCGATCAGTACCTGGAAAGGCACCTAAGCCCATCAGCGTATTCGTGACGGGGATATTCAATAGCTTCGCTAATTCAGTTAGCTGCGAGGATGCATTACCTAAAACTACGCCACCACCGCTGTAAATAACCGGACGTTTGGCAGCCAATAGTATCTTTATAGCACGCTTAATCTGACCCGGGTGCCCCTTGGTCGTAGGCTGGTAAGAGCGGATCTTGATCTTGTCGGGGTACTCATAAGGCACGCGATAGTTGGGAGCAGTGACATCTTTAGGAATGTCCACAACAACGGGGCCTGGGCGTCCTGTCCCTGCAATATAGAACGCTTTAGCAATAATCCCTGCAATCTCAGAGGCGTCCTTAACCAGAAAGCTATGCTTAACGATAGGCCTAGAAATACCCACCATATCTGTTTCTTGAAACGCATCGCCACCAATTTTATCCCTAGGAACCTGGCCGGAAATGACGACCATGGGAATAGAATCCATGTAGGCAGTAGCGATACCAGTAATAGCATTGGTAGCACCAGGACCAGAAGTAACCAGTACGGCTCCTACTTCTCCCGTGGAACGGGAATGACCGTCAGCTGCATGAACTGCCGCCTGCTCATGACGAACAAGAATATGTTGAACATCCTGTTGTTGAAATAATGCATCGTAAATATGCAATGCCGCACCACCGGGATAGCCCCAGATCTGCTTAACACCTGCATCTTTAAGTGCACGAACGACGATATCACCGCCAGACAAAAGTTCCACTGTACAAACCCTCAAAATATAAACACCACAACACCGGCTCAGCCCACAAGGAACATAAACCACAACCGCTGTGACATCACAGGTCTGCTATTGCAACACCGCAGCCGATTTTGGTAGTCGGCGCGTCAGACTCATCGGTAAACAAGTCTGTTCTGGATGCCCAGCGAACGCTGTTTACGCTCACTTGGCAAACTGGTAAGAAACCAGCGGGCGAGTAATAGGAGATACCCGCCGAACTTGCGAACCTTATGAATTTATAGCCATAAAGTCAAGTAGTTACCTCTTCCAGCTCATAAACCCTCTTCTTTTTTTTGCTACCAAACACTCAACATCTGCCCTATAAATCCGCTATGATGCAATTAGTTAGGGTTTATATGGGCTTCAGGATATGAAACATCTTTATTTGGTAATACTCACCGGCCTGTTCGTTACCACCAGCGTTACAGCACATGCAGAAAAGATCTACAAATGGCAGGATGATGACGGATCTTGGAATTATTCAGAAGTACCTCCGGTCGAAAAAGAGGCGGAAACACTTAGGATCAAGGGGCCCAAGCAGCTCGGCCAACCCTCAGCAAAAGAACCGGAACAAGAAAATACCGACAAGAGTGTCGGGCAATCGGAAGATCAACCCCTAAAACAGTCCCCAGAAGTCGCCGCTGCGGAACGCGAACGTAAGGCACACAATTGTGAGGTGGCCAGAAAGAACCTAACCTCTCTCACTAATCGACCAAGGATTCGTTATATGGATGAAGAGAAAGGTGAGGAGCGCTACCTAACTCCAGATGAGCATGATGAGTGGAGTGAAAAATCAAAAAACCAAGTTAAGGAATTTTGTCAGTAATTAATTCTGTAGTCACTCAGACTCAATATTAAAGTTCAACGCCCCATCTTTTTTCTCTTTGGGTATTTGGAATTAGGATGAATCATTTCCCTTTTACGAGTTTACTGACTATTGTCTTAGCCATTTTCTTTTTGAACTCGATTACCCCTACGTCATCCCAGTCACCGCCGGCTAAAAAATAAATCTCATAAACTTCCAATGCCTTGTATGCAGAAATTAATTCAGGGTGTTTTTTAATCGCGATAGTTTTTTTATCATTTAAAAGACTGTCTAGCAGCTCAAAATATTTTTTATTTAGAGCCACAGAATCTGTCGTGCTCTCTACTTCTGACGTACTCTCTACTTCTGACGTGCTTTCTACTTCTGAAGTACCGCGTACTTCTAAAGCACTTTCTCCTACGCCTTCCGTCATTGGTTGAGTCATGGCTTTAAAAACCTCTACTTTTGATATGCCCTCATTCCGCTCATCGATATGCTGAAGGCGTCCTCCCACGGCTCGTTGCTAACACGTCTCCCGGACATAATAACCTGGCCTAAGGTTACGTCTTGAGTTTGATGTGTTTTATTTTTCCTGATCCTAGTTAGGGAGCCCTAACATCCAGAAAAAACACGATCCTCGCCCCTTGCCAAACTTAACGTTACCCCTGCTTAACATTGCTCCGTGGAAAACACGACCTGATCGCCATCCAGACCAACCACAACAGTGTCGCCCGGAACAAAATCACCACCAAGCACCTGTTGAGCCAGCGGGTTTTCCAGCAACTGCTGAATAGCCCGCTTTAATGGTCTGGCCCCATAAACTGGATCGAAACCTGCGTCACAAAGCTTATCCATCATAGGCCCTGATATCTCCAATGACAGATCACGTTCAGCTAAACGTTTCCTTAACAGCCCAAGCTGGATCTCGGCAATCCCGCGAATTTGCCCTTTAGCTAAGGGGTGAAATACCACCATTTCATCAATTCGATTAATAAATTCCGGTCTAAAATGACCCGACACCACATCCATAACCGCCTCTTTCATCGCTTCATACCGATTTTCGTTAGCAGTGGAATCATCTACCTCGCTCCCATCCTGACTGGCATCAAAGTTGACTGTATCAAAGGAATGATCCTCAACCAGTCCCTGAATTCGATCAGAACCCAAATTGGAGGTCATCACAATGACGGTATTGCGAAAATCTACTGTCCGCCCTTGCCCATCGGTAAGCCGACCATCATCCAGCACTTGCAGCAAGATGTTAAACACATCAGGGTGAGCTTTCTCCACCTCATCCAACAACAGTACTGAGTAGGGTCGCCGCCTCACCGCTTCAGTGAGATAACCACCCTCCTCATAACCCACATAACCAGGAGGCGCACCTACCAACCTAGCCACTGAGTGCTTCTCCATAAACTCGGACATGTCGATACGCACCATGGCGTCTTCACTGTCGAATAAAAACTCAGCAAGCGCTTTACACAGCTCAGTTTTACCCACACCGGTTGGCCCGAGAAATAGAAATGAACCATTGGGACGATTTGGATCAGAGAGACCCGCCCGGCTCCGCCGCACGGCGTTAGATACAGCCACTACAGCTTCACTCTGACCAATCACGCGCTTGTGCAAGTCATCTTCCATTCGAAGTAACTTATCACGTTCGCCCTCAAGCATCTTAGAGATGGGTATTCCTGTCCACTTGGAAACAACTTCTGCAATTTCGTCTTCGGTTACTTTATTGCGGAGCAGTTGTTTTTCACTCGTATCCGCCTCACTAGCGGCCACAAGTTGTTTCTCAAGTTCAGGTATTTTACCATATTGCAGTTCCGACATTTTGGCCAAGTTACCCGCCCGGCTGGCAGCATCCATATCGATTCCGGCCTGCTCCAATTCGATTTTAATCTGGGCTACTCCCTGTAATGCCGCTTTTTCCGCCTTCCATATTTCGTCCAGATCGGCGAACTCTTTGCCGATCACATCGATATCTTCCTTAATTTTCTTCAAACGTTTGCGAGAGGCCTCATCCTCTTCCTTCTTGACCGCTTCACGCTCCATTTTCAGTTGAATCAACCGACGCTCTAAACGATCCATCTCCTCCGGCTTGGAATCGATTTCCATCCGAATACGACTGGCGGCTTCATCTATAAGGTCAATCGCTTTATCAGGCAATTGGCGATCCGCGATATAGCGTTGTGATAGTTTGGCCGCCGCCACAATGGCAGAATCGGTGATATCTACCCCGTGGTGTATCTCATAGCGCTCTTTCAATCCACGCAAAATAGCAATAGTGTCTTCTTCATTAGGCTCAGCAACTAATATTTTTTGAAAGCGACGCTCCAAAGCGGCATCTTTTTCAATATATTGACGGTATTCATCAAGGGTCGTCGCACCCACACAATGCAGCTCTCCTCGAGCCAGTGCAGGCTTCAACATATTGCCTGCATCCATAGCGCCTTCAGCTTTACCCGCACTGACCATGGTATGCAACTCATCAATAAACAGTATTATTTGACCTTCCTGTTTAGAGAGCTCCTTGAGAACAGCCTTGAGGCGCTCCTCAAAATCACCCCGAAATTTGGCGCCTGCAAGCAGCGCCCCTAAATCTAAAGATAGAACGAGTTTGCGTTTTAACCCTTCAGGTACTTCACCATTAACAATCCGCTGAGCCAACCCCTCAATAATGGCGGTTTTACCCACACCAGGCTCACCAATTAATACCGGGTTATTTTTGGTACGCCGCTGTAACACCTGAATAGTGCGGCGAATTTCATCATCACGACCAATCACCGGGTCAAGCTTACCCTCAGCAGCACGTGCTGTGAGGTCTATAGTGTATTTTTCCAACGCCTGACGGTTACCCTCTGCTTCCGGATCTGTCACAGCCTCTCCTCCACGAATCTTATCCACAATGGCCTGGAATTTAGCTTTGTCGCCATACTTGGCCAACGCCTTACCCTCATCACCTTTATCCTCAAATGCCGCCAATAAAACTACTTCACTGGAAATAAACTGATCACCCAGTTGCTGCGCCTGCTTGTCCGCCAAGTTAAGTAATTTGCCTAAATTTGGTGATACATTGACCTCACCCGTTGGCGACTGTATCTGAGGCAATCGATCAAGCTGCTGAGCAAGCTCGTTCTTTAGCCCCTCCGTATCAAAGCCGGCCTGACTCAGCATGGGTCGCAAAGCGCTACCCTCCTGATTCAACAGTGCCAATATAAGATGCGCTGGTTCAAGGGCAGTATTGTCCCTGCCCACAGCCATTGACTGAGCATCCGAGATAGCAGTTTGTAAATGCGAGGTAAAACGGTCAAATCGCATAGTCGACCTCAATGTTGATTGTTCAATTTTACTGGTTAAACAACAAGTTGGGGCAAATATGGATATTTCAAGCGCTACTCTGTATTAAGCTATATTTAGCCCGTATTTAGCTGATCCATATCAAGCTGGCCATTCGGCCGGTCTGGCCATCACGGCGATAGGAATAGAACCGCTTAGCATCCGCATAGGTACAAAAATCATCACCGTAAACCTGCGTTACTCCCAATCTGTGGAGGGCAATTTTGGCGAGACCATAGATATCGGCCTGCCAGTGCTCTAGATCAGTTTTTACAAAACAGTTTTCTATATTACGACGAACATTTTGTTGATCCGCACTGTCAATAAAAGCCTCGAGAACCTCAACTCCCACCTCAAAATGTGGCTGGCTAATCGCCGGTCCCAAATAAACTATAAGCTCGGATGTATTGGAATGAAACTGGTTAATGGCTTGATCGACAATACCTGCTGCTAATCCACGCCATCCGGCATGCACTGCGGCAACTTCAGTGCCAGCATGGTTGCAAATTAGTATTGGCAAACAGTCTGCGGTCATCACCGTACAAACACGGCCTGACTGATTGGTATAGCAACCATCAGCAGTACGCGTCACGCCGTCACTCTCTGCAGAAACAATGGTTGTCCCATGCACCTGATCAAGAAGCTGCGGCGATGAAGGCAACCGTATTTTCTCGGACAGCAAGTGCTCCGATAATAGTCGCCAGTTTTGTTCTACTGCCTTAGGATGATCACCCACATGGAAGGCAAGGTTAAGACTGTTCCAAGGCGGTGCTGACTGACCACCACTACGGGTGCTAATGGCCGTGTGAATATTGTCGGGAGTAGGCCAGTCGGGGATGAGCACTGCCATGATTAGGCCTGCGTGTCTGCCTTAATAGCAAGAAGCAGAGCGTCAAAATCTGCCGGAGGTGATGCCAGCCACTCCATATACTCACCCGTATCAGGGTGAATTAAGCCCAGTTTAGCCGCATGTAACGCCTGTCGTTTGAACGCTCTCAAGGTATCATGCAGTTCAGGGGTGGCCCCTTTTGGCAGTTTAAGGCGCCCGCCATAGACGGCATCGCCCACCAGAGGATAACCAATATGGGACATATGTACCCGTATTTGATGTGTACGTCCCGTCTCCAGTTTGACCCGAATATGAGTATGGTTTGGAAAGCGTTCAATCACTCGGTAATGAGTGACCGCTTCTTTGCCGCCATGCACCACAACTGACATTTTGGTTCGTATTTGTGGATGACGCCCCATTGGTTTATCAACGGTACCGCCTCCCGTCATTACCCCCTGAACAATAGCCTGATATTCCCTGCTCACCGTTCGTTTCTGCAACTGTCTAGTTAAAGAATGGTGGGCTATTAGGGATTTAGCGACCACCATTAGTCCGGTGGTATCCTTGTCTAGGCGGTGAACAATACCAGCACGAGGAATATTTTCATTATCTGGAATATGGTGGATTAAGCCATTGAGTAACGTGCCGGTATAATTTCCTGCCGCGGGGTGAACAACCAGCCGATCTGGTTTGTTAATGACGAGAATATGTTCATCCTCATAGATGATATCGAGCTTGATCGCTTCCGGCTCCCATTCGCCCTCCGGCTCCAATGCAACATTCACCACCAACGTCTCGCCACCCAAAAGCTTGTCTTTAGGTCTATACAACTGACCATTGACCAATAAATCACCCTCTTTGATCCACTGTTGCAAGCGGGAACGAGAGAAATCATCAAATAATTCCGCCGCAACCTGATCGAGACGGCTGCCAGCCAGTTCTAGTGGCACTATCGCTTCCAGTTCTATTGGATCAGTCATCGGTGTTTTGCATCCCGTCGGGCCTGTGGTTAAATAGCGAATCTTACAGGCATTGCTCCAGCTAACAAGAACACTTTACTGCTCACTCATCGGGATTTAACCACCAACATGCGATTTTTGACCCCTCTGCTGTTATGCACAACACTACTGATCACCGGCTGCTCGTGGCTGAAAGGCGCTGACCAAATCAATCAGGAAGAGCGCGACACGAGTGAATTTTCGGAGAAAGATTTCTACGAGGTGATTCAGCAGGATTTAAATGACGCTTTCTGGCAGACCGCCATTGAAAACCTAGAAGCACTAGAGGCTCAATTCCCATTTGGTGACTATGCAGAACAGGCACAGCTGGAGCTCATTTATGCCCGCTACCGAGCAAGTGAATTTGAAGCTGCCATTGCCTCGGCGGATCGGTTCATGCGATTACACCCTCAGCACTCCAATGTGGATTATGCATACTATTTAAAAGGGCTTTCTTCCTTTTCAAAAGGTAAGGGCTTTTTTGACCAGCTAATACCCACCGATGAATCCAAACGTGATCCTGGTTCTGCCCGCGACTCGTTGACCACATTTAATGAGCTGTTGAACCGGTTTCCCGACAGTCCCTATGCACCTGATGCCCGTAAACGAACTATTTATCTGCGAAATAACCTGGCACGACTCGAGATCCATGCTGCCAACTACTATTTTCTCCGCGGAGCCTACCTTGCCGCGGCCAATCGAGGACGTTATGTGGTCGAAAACTACCAAATGACGCCTGCTGTACCAGATGGTCTAGCCGTTATGGCCCAAGCCTATTATTTAATGCAAATGCAGGATCTCTCCAATGATGCCATCAAGTTACTAGTCGCCAACTACCCAAACCACCCCGCACTAGACGAAAGTGGTAACTTCCAATATCAAGAAGACACCACTTCACTCAAGCGTAGCTGGACAAACACACTGACAGCGGGGCTTTATGATAAACCAGAAACGATTGGTTTCGACACCCGCCATGTTTTTAGTGAACGCTATAAAAAATCGGGTAAAGACGCCGCCCGGGGAGAAAAATCCTGGTTTGACCGGCTCACTTTTGGGGTTTTTCAATAAACGAGCCCGTACCATGAAAGGGCTACCATTTTTTCGAACATTATTACCACTCATAACGCGTACAGTTGGCCCTGCTTCTAGACGACCTTATAGACTGCGCTCTAATATACAACCAACGAACACCACCTCATGAGCCAAGCCATGGATATTGACGAAATCCGCAGGGAAATGAAGGTCCTACCTAATATCGACCCGGCCTTCGAAACAGAACGTCGAATAACATTTATCAAATCAACACTTTCAAAATCTGGCGCCAAAACGCTTATCCTCGGTATTAGCGGAGGCATTGACTCCACCACCTGTGGCCGGTTGGCTCAACTAGCGGTAGACCAACTCAATCATGAAAATGTTGATCAGCACTACCAGTTTATTGCTGTCAGACTACCCTATGGCATTCAAGCTGATGAACATGATGCTCAATTAGCACTGAAATTCATCCAGCCAACAGAAAGCCTTGTAGTCAATATCAAACTAGGGGTGGAAGGTATTCATGAGGAAGCTCTCGGTGCTTTAAATAAGCGTAATTTACAGACGATTCACGATTCCGTTATTGACTTTACCAAGGGCAATACTAAGGCCAGATCGCGCATGGCTGTTCAGTATGAACTTGCCGGGCTTTTAGGTGGGCTGGTTATTGGCACTGATCATTCCGCCGAAAATATTACCGGTTTTTTCACCAAATGGGGCGATGGCGCCTGTGATTTAGCACCACTGTTTGGTCTTAGCAAACGCCAGGTTCGTCAGATCGCTGATTTTCTTGGTGCACCCAAAACCCTTATAGAAAAAACGCCCACCGCGGACCTAGAGTGTCTGGTGCCTCAAAAAGCTGATGAACAGGCCCTAGGCGTCACCTACGATGAACTTGATGACTTCCTTGAGGGAAAACCCGTTTGCGAATCAGTGATAACTCGCATCGTCGATATATACCAAAAAACCCAACACAAACGTCAACCTATCCCAACTATCTACGATTAACCTCTATCTTCTACAGATACATTTAATGCTGAAAAATATCTGCGATGTATTGACTCAATACTCAATCACAGCGTTTTCACCATGAAACAAACTACGCTTTTCGGATAGAATCACGTCATAAACAAAACATAAAGGGTAGGTATGCAACGGCAAGCCGATCAGGTTGAAACCAGTACCGTCCCCGATAGCCTTCTGAAGGTTTATGCCTACTATCGGGCAATACTGGCGGTGCTATTACTCGTTATGTACCTGACCGGTATAGCCCTGAAAATTCTGGGCAGCGAAAACCCTCAATTATTTTTAATCACCACCTCTGCGTACACATTCCTCTGCCTCATCACGCTGTTTTACTTTCGCTCCCACCCACACGGGCCAAGTACCCAGCTGCTGTTCTTTATATTGCTAACGGATATGGTGGCGATCACCCTGATGATGCATGCCAGTGGAGGACTAGAAAGCGGGCTGGGCTTTCTAATGCTGGCTATTGTGGCTGCAGGCAGCATCTTCGTAGCGGGAAGGTTGTCTCTGCTACTGGCCGCTACTGCCAGTATTTTTGTGATGACAGAAACGCTGTCCACCATCCTGTTACTGAATAAGAATCAAGAAGCTATATTTCCGGCAGGTATTTTGGGCATTCTGCTTTTTATCACAGCACTGGTTTTTCAAATATTAACCCAACGTATACGGGCAGCTCAGACCATTGCTTCCAAAACTGCCATTGAGAGCGCGCGACATCAAAAACTTAACGAATCAATTGTTAAACGGATGCATACAGGGATTGTCGTTGTTGATAGCAACGACAATATCCAGCTGATCAATAGTTCTGCTGTACAATTATTGGGTGGTCAAGCGCCAGGAAAACCTCTGGGAATAAACCAAACAATCAGGCTTATCCCACCACTGCTTAAACAACTCGAACGCTGGCGAACCTACCCTTGGCTAAGGACGCCCATATTCAAGGCTACCTCTAGCTCGCAAGAATTACAGGCGAATTTCACCTCTCTCCATCAGGGTGCCGCGAAACAGACGCTGATATTTTTGGAAGACACCCGAACCTTGGCCCAGCAAGCCCAACAGCTAAAGCTTTCATCACTAGGCAGACTAACGGGCAGTATTGCTCATGAAATCCGTAATCCTTTAGGTGCGATCAGCCATGCATCACAATTACTGTCCGAGCAACCCTCAAGTGAAAGCCAAGACAAATTGATTGATATTATTAACCGACAATGTAACCGCGTGAATCAAATTGTTGAGAATGTACTCCAACTCTCGAGCCAAAAAACACCTGCATTTCAAAAGCTATGGTTATTACAATGGCTAAAGAAATTTCGCATGGAATACCTAGGTTATCATCAACCACTGACGATTATAGAAATTGAGAGTGATGGGCAAGACACTCAGATATTTTTTGACCCAAGCCACCTGACTCAAATTCTAACCAATCTAGTAGATAACGGTATACGTTTCAGTCAACAGTCCTGTGATCAGCGCTGGATCAAGCTCGTCGTTTCAAAGGACGCCACTTCTAACCTTCCCTTTCTAGACATTTATGACAAAGGGCCCGGCATTCCCAAGAGTAATCAAGAACAGATCTTTGAACCCTTTTTTACCACATCTCACGAAGGTTCCGGTTTGGGTCTCTACTTGGCTCTGGAACTTTGTAAGGTAAACTATGCCTTACTTAATTATTTCGGAGACAACGCTGAAAATAGCCATTTTCGTATAGGATTTTCTCATACGGAATGACTATTACCGAGACCGCAATAATGATGAAAAAACGTGTTTTGATTGTTGACGACGAACCTGATATCCGGGAATTACTCTCCATGACCTTGGAACAGATGGGACTTGAGGTGGTCACTACTGCCAAGCTCACCAAAGCTCGAAAACTACTGGACAGTGAGAGCTTTGATCTCTGTCTCACTGATATGAACATGCCCGATGGTAACGGGCTTGAACTCGTTGATCACGTTCAAGCCTGCCACCCACATCTTCCCATAGCCATGATCTCTGCCTACGGCAATATGGAGGTGGCTGTAGAAGCGCTTAAAAAGGGCGCATTTGATTTTATTTCCAAACCCCTAGAGCTAATACGCCTGCGCAATATTGTTCAGGCAGCACTCAAGTTGGATCAAAAAGACCTAGAGAATACCTCAGCGTCTACAACCTTAATTGGCAGCTCTCCCGCTATGGAGGCTCTGAAACAACAAATCAGGCAAGTATCCCGCAGCCAGGCGCCTATTTTTATCAGCGGTGAGTCTGGCAGTGGCAAAGAGCTTGTCGCCAGAGCAATTCATGGTCTTGGCCCTCGCGCCAACGAACCCTTTATTCCGGTTAACTGTGGTGCCATTCCTTCAGAGCTGATGGAAAGTGAATTTTTTGGCCACAAAAAAGGGAGCTTTACGGGGGCACATAAGGATAAAAAAGGGCTGTTCCAAGCCGCCAATGGCGGAACCCTGCTACTCGATGAAGTGGCAGATCTGCCTCTTGAAATGCAGGTAAAACTTCTACGTGCCATTCAGGAAAAAAGCGTACGCCCTGTTGGTGCTGAGGATGAGATACCTGTGGACGTTCGAATTCTCAGTGCCACACACAAGAACTTGGCAAAAGAGGTACAAAGCAACCAGTTTCGTCAGGACTTATTTTACCGTATCAATGTTATCGAGCTTCCAGTGCCCAGCCTGCGTGACCGCAGGGATGATATCCCACAACTGGCTGATGCTTTCCTGAAACGGTTTGCTAGCGAATGCGGCCAACCAACACCAACACTCTCTGATGAAGCACTTCAAGCGCTTCTTAAGCACAGTTTTCCCGGTAATATCCGCGAGTTGGAAAATACGCTGGAACGGGCCTTCACCCTCTGTCATGGTTCAACAATAGGTTCCGTTGATCTTCAACTCCATCCAGAAATACCCTCGGTAGAAAATTCCCACCGCTCTAATTCAACCACAGAAGAATTCAGCTCTATCGACGACTATCTAGCGACGGTAGAGAAAGACATGTTGGTCGCTGCACTGGAGAAAAATCGCTGGAACAAAACTGCCACTGCCAAAGAGCTGGGGATCAGCTTTCGGCAGATACGGCATAAACTAAAGAAATTTGAACTTGACTAGATAATCTTTATCCCCAGCAACGAGTTCCGCCAGCCCTATAGCCTTTTTGACCCAAATTATTGATCGTTAAATGACCACAGTTGCTTAGATCTTTCATCTGCTGTGTACTTATTGGCGTTATCATCAAGTCGAACGTAGTTGTAGTAGCACTCACTATCGATAATTCATAAATACCACCACTAGCCACCCCATCCCCTTGGCTATTAATCTGGCTATTACTGTATCCTAGCTTGGGCAACGTATCCGCATAAGTCTTATTGTCAATAAAGTACTGCTCTTGGCGTGATGCCAACTTTAACAACTCAGCCGCACCAACTGATCGCTTAGTTCTAATCACATATTTTTCATAATTAGGCAATGCAATCATAGTTAGCAGCGCGATGACTGCAACAACTATCAGCAACTCAATTAAAGTGAAGCCCGCTGTTTTACTCCGATGATTTCTCATCATATCTTCTCCAATTCAGATTACGGTATATCAAGCCCTTTCTCATACCAATAGATCTTCAATTGGCTCCTTCCCGCAGCTTTGAAAATTTGTTTTCCATCAACACCCGTCCCAGGAACAAGAATAAAATCTGAACCCAGCGGTTTAACATCACCCAATAGACCATCCCCAATAGGAACAAATTTGGTGTCCAAATTATCACTAAGATGAACCGTCGGGGCACCATTATTTAAACTCAGAGCATAGAGTCGGCTAGATCCTTCAGGTGGAGAACAAATATCTGCGCCACCGCCTGCACCCGGTTCGCCATTAGGCAAATAGGATGTCGCAAAAACTGTACCATCAACTACCAAGGGCTTTGATAACCCTTTCTCCCCAAGTTGCTCATAATCCAAAAACCAACCTTCAGTATCACTAGCTGAAGCGACACAAGCCGCAGAAGTTTCATCTGAAAGACAAAATTCTGTATCTGCCAGGTCTGCCTTTACAATCACACTATCTAGCGGAAGACCCGAACCTGAATCAATAAGTGCGTCTGAGCCTGTATCAGTAATTAAGTCATTCAAGGCAAATAGTGTATTATCCACATCGTCCTCTCTGGGGTGAGGACGATCACCACTAGTAATCACCACCTTATCAACCGGTGTAACATTATTCTCGAGATAGGTTTGTACTACATCGGGCGCATGGTAAAAACGGCGGTCATTTGCAGACTTAACTGCGGCTGTAGCCGCTGGGTCGACAGCATCAATACCTAGCTGTGCAAAGAGCCCTACAAACCACTGTTCTCGGCCATCGACAGCCGCCCCCCCCACATCTGGGCTAGCTTCAGGAAGGTCTATCCTCCAAACATTACCCCCGGTATCACCCACATAGCCCCTGTCCAGAATGCCATTTTTATTGCTATCAAATAGGGTGATATCAGAGGGGATACTATGAATCATACTTGGGTGTACAAAGTGGTCTGAACTTGACGTATTTGGAACTGTTGACGCTGACGCACCACCTGTTGCTTTCCAGATCAATGCTCCCGTTAGGGCATTCACGACGTAAATAGCTGTCCCTTCAGTATCTGGACCCATATGACCATCCAAATCCTTACAAAGTCTGGCCGTATTGGTAGCATTCCAACCACCGCACATACCTCCGGCAAAAACTACAGCAGTCTGAAGTTCAACGGCGCCGCCAGCGGCGTCACTCTGTACACCTGTTTGAACAACACCAACTGTAGGATTGGAGAAAGTCATACCAAGTTCAGTAAAATCTGAACTTGCACTGTTTATTTTCCAAATTAGTTTAGGGGGAATATCTGGATTTGAAATATCGAAGGCAAAAACTTCATCCCCCCCTCTTCGCATGGTTATATAGAGATATACCTTGTCATTATCACCTGACTCAATATGCCCATCGTTGTCATTATCTACAATCAGAGACACCGGACGCCCATCCATGCCATAAGGATGTGTAGGTATCGTCGGGCCACCGCTAAGAATAGAAGCTAGGTCAAGGGAAGAGTGGGGAATAAACCCACCAATTTCATCGCCCTCTTCAGCACCAGAAGAATTATTAGTATTTCTCACCATATGGAAAATACCATCATTGGTACCAAAAAATAGTCGTATTCTTTGCTCGCAACCTGTCACCGTAGGGTCAGCACAACCATAATTTACTGGTAAGGGCTGGGAATGTAATGCATCACCCATAAACCAGTTTCTTGTTGTTACTGTATCCTTCGGATTGCCGCCGAATTTCTCTAAAGCTCCATCTAAATCGGCATCAACGGCATCAATCCCTCTTAACCAAGCCAATAATTCCACTGTTTCCGATGACGTAGCGACACCAAGTGCCGACTGAATGTCCGCATCAGCAGATAGCGTCGCATCCGCATTCAAAGGTATCAGTCCATCACCAGAAATATCATCATTGGCAGAACCATCAGTAAAACTCGTTGTGGGCTCTGTATACATTTTTCTGGGTGCTGGATCACCCACTGTTTTATTCGCTACCGCCCCAGCGTCCGTATTATTAACACCGGGTGTTCCTTGACTGGAGCCGTTGATCAATCCAGGAATTTGCTGCCCCGCGCCACCCCGGTTCGTTGAACGACCGTCTTTACCTGCTACATCTAGATCTTCAGTGCTGAAATTGGCTGACATATCGTAACCACCAGCATCAGTCCAATAGCTCAACGCGCTTCGTTTAATCAGCCCATCCGTGTCAAAGGCAGGTACCGGTGTGCTTCCCGAAACATGAGTAGAATCAACAATAACTCTTATGGTGTCATCGTCTGGGTCAGCCACAATTTTCAGCTTTTTCACATTGCCCGGCCAAAAGGGGTTGGCATCCCGGTCGGCTTGGAACAATGCCAAATAAACGTTATCTACTACCTCTACCCGATTAAAGACATTAACGGGGACTGACGCAGCTACAAATGTGGCACTTTTACTTAAAATCGCACTTAAGCCTGCTATTAAACCATCAAGAAATTCCCGGGCATTATCTCGAGCAAAAGGACCAATCTCATCTTCACCATCGGGGGTCCCCGCTAGACTGTAATCGGGCACCTTACCTGCCTGAATCGCTTGAGCACCTGCAACAAAAATAGATTGTACCGGTTGACCATTAGCAAATGGTTCCGTGGCGAAAGCCGTCACCAAGTCGTCGAATGGGTCACTACCTACAGAATCAATCCCCAGATCAGGATCAGCCTCTATCTCATCATTTGAATTTGACTCCTGTTGAGATTCCTTAAAGAAATTATTGATGACATAAGTTTTTGTGCACTCATTGGCATTATCATTAGCCGTGTAGGGATCGTTATAAGATGAAGCCATATTACTGTAATCGGCCGTATCAATAATTGAGGGGTCAGGCTCAGACCCTGTTTGTCCAACAATTGTCGGAGTACATAACGCAGAGCCTGCTGCTGTACATCTACCATCCGCCGCTCGATTAAGATCATTATTCAAGTTGTATTCATCGGTGCCTTTGCTGTTGCTTACATAACTATCCCACCCCAAGTGAGCATTCCATATACCGTTTCCACGTAAATAACGTGAAATTTCATAATACAACTCTGCCCCCTGAAATAGATGGGTCACACTTCCGCCGCTAGCACTGGGTATCGTAAGCAATGAAGCGATCAACTCATTTACACCCGTCTTGGCTGCATCGGTTGGATCTACATTGGTGAAGCCTTTCAAAATATAGCCTCCGTTACTACACCCACTCACTGTTGTACCCGCAGTTGTGCCTCCTCCAGTACAGGTATCATTGTGGCTGATGGCCAGAGCAATATTTATTTCTTTGGGGATTTGTTGCAATGCCACAGCATAGACAGCGAGCATTTGCTCCCAGGGATCAATGTCCACACCACTCTTGTTTAACCCAGTAGGGGAGGTAATAAAGTTATAGATGGGCGCATTGGTCGTATCAATGTCACCAGTCGTACCATCTACCGTGTAATCCTCACCCAGCTTATCTAAACAGTCTGCTGCATTTGTCGGGTCTGTTGTTGGGTGACCGGTGTTGTTGCAAGTATTACTAAAAATATTTGGGCGATAATCGAGCGCAAACACAGCATAAGGTGCCGCCCCTGGGTCATTAATATAAATATCGGAATCATCAGCTGATACAGCCAGTGTATTCAGCATTAGCATGGGGAAAACAATTCTGTTAAATAGCCTTTTCATAACCCTCGCTCCCTCAGTTGCCTCCTGGCAACAACACCAGCACACCTTGAGCCAATTGTGATCGGCCTGCGCGATCTTGAGTCCCATCGTAATCCACATCAATTTCAAAACGGGCGGAAGTATAGGCCGATGCACTAAACCCGGCAGTAGACCTCAATCTAGGCGGAGGGCTATAGAGTGGCCCCACGCGCTGCACGTAATAATCCACCGTTTCATTACCCGCTGCAGCCAACCCTGTAGCAATAGAGATTTCATTCTTTACACAGTCATTGGAGCCCACCGTGGCAGTGGTATCACAAAAACGATCACCAATATTACCTGTTACTGGAATATTATCCGGCTCAGAAAATATATCGTCCATAATCGATTGTGCCCGCTGAAAAGCCTCTATTCTTGCCTGCTCATTTGAAGACATCAACAGTTCAAAAATACCTGTTTTCATAGCACTAATTGCCACAATCGTCATTAATAACAGAAAGACCAAAGACACCATCAGTATGGCCCCTCTCTGCCGTCCAGACCTATTCTGGCAATACTTACTAGTATGCGTATTCATAAGCGCACCGAATTTCTCAATACAGCTGTTGTTGTATAAATTCTGCGACGAAAACTATCGTTAGGCGTATACGCCGTTAAATTTGCAATGTTGTAAGTTTTAGAATCGGTATAACTTCCATCTGGATCCGTTTTTGTGAGTATATAAATACGCAGGGATACCGCTTCGGCAAGCTCAGCCGCAGTAGGTGACGACTTATATTGAATGGTGCTTCCCCCAGCTGACAGAACACCAAACTCAACTTGTAAAGCCTCAATCCCATCAATTAAACACGTTTCTATGGAGGTAGAAAAACTGTCTGTCATAGCCTCCATACAAAGTTGATCATCATTGTTGACGTAAAAAGTTTTAGATTCGTACTCCCATAGACTCCAATCTACTCCAGGCGCTATTCCTCCACCAGAAGGTGCACTGCTTCCCTGTAAAAATGCTACATTTGCCCCATAGTCGACTATTCTCAAATATTCTTCATTGCTAGTGATAGTTCCTAACGTGTCTCCATCAAACACTGTGGGAGAACCAGAAACACGGCGAATCCCCAGCACATCAGAAAGGTCACTGACATCATTGGCCACCTTCGCCACGCAGGGAATGACATTACCCGCACCCAAACCGGTTGCATGATTAGCTTGATCAACAAAGGTGAGAGGGGTTGATATCTCTTTGGCACAAGCTTCTGTTACCACACCGGTAGCCTTACCCTCTAACTCGAGGAGATCAATTTGGCCCCCAAAAAAACCGGAAAGACTGGCTTCTTTAGCAAGTAGGTGCAATGCAAATCGGCCATTCTCTTGCATTCTCGCCAACTCTTCGGTTTGCATGAAGTTACTTTTTTGCTCAATAAACAGGTTGATCACGCCTACGGACAATAGCAGCCCCAAAAGCAGAGCAATCATCAATTCTACTAGTGAAAATCCACGGCTGTATTTCACTTGATTCATCATCACTATTACCCACTAATAAAAACAGATATCTCAAATACACGCTTATCCGATGTGTCATTAGCACTCAGTCCTGCACAGGTATTAGCTTTGAGATGTACAATATCGGAGATACCCGTCCAGGTAATGGTAACCGTTGCATCACCTGATGCCTCAGTAATACAACCCACTGGGGAAACCAAACCACCACGGTTTGACTCAGAGGCCCCAGACAAAAGCTGCTTCCATTCCCAACGATCCCATTTTGCAAAGTCGCTAGCGCCACACGCTGTTATTGTGCAGTTGGTTCCAGGCACCACTGGATCAGCGACATAATCACTTAGCGCACCGGGGTTTGCCCGCATCCGCTCCACCATATCCTGAACAAGCCCACTCGCCGTGGAGCGTTGCAATGCATCAAAGTTGGTTTGTTTGGCGCTCATTTGTAACCCAGCCATACCCAAAATGCCTATCGATAGTACCAGTACTGAGATAAGTACTTCTATCAGACTCACACCTTTTGATGCCCTGTTTGAAGAGATGCCTTGCAACTGACCCTTTTCACTACGTGCCTGAGCAACACTGCTCATGAACATGTGGCCCCCTTGCTATATTCTGGCCTACCTGTGGCTCCAACCTGAATAGTGCGTGCATAATATTGATCATCATCACTGGGACAAAACCAAAATGACAGGCCAAATTGCCCAGTCCCAGTTCTGGCCGTCCCATCGGGTCGGTAAAGTAAACTCCTAGAATTTGCTTCCGTAATTGATGGTGTAATAGTGAATGCGCCACGTGTTTTATCCGCTAGCTGGATAATTTCATCACTATCAAGCGAACTATCGCTGTCACTGTCTGACCAGATAATCCAACCATCGTGCCAGTTCACAGATGATGACGTACCACAAGTTGCACTATCACTACTTTTACAGATTTGCACATCAGCATTTCGCTTGATGGCCTCGATTCTTGCAAAACTTAACGCTGCAAGAAATTTGTCTGTCTCAGCCGTCACTCGATTACTTTTTAACCCAGAGGTAAAAGAGGGGACGCCCAACGTAAGCAAAATCGCCAATAGTGCAACAGTCACCATCAGCTCAATAAGGGTAAAACCTTTCTTCGATTTTTTTGTATCCATGAAACCTCTATAGCAAATCGTTTTAGACAATTCTCTACTAATCGACAACCGGCGGAATAGCCTGACCACCAACTATTGACATACCACTTCCGGAAAAAAACACCGATGAACGGTAGTAGACTTTCCAAAAAAAAGGCCGTAGCACACGGATTAACGCAGCTCTTTAGGCATAGAGAACCGAATATTTTCAGCCCTGCCTGGTATCTCTTGAGGTGCCGTCGCCCCCATATTTTGCAAGGTCTCTACCACAGCCCTAACTAATACTTCGGGAGCAGAAGCACCCGCAGTGATTCCGATGGTAGCTTTATCCAAAAGCCACTTTTCTTGAATATCCGAGGCATTATCAATCAGGTACGCATCCGCACCGCAACGCTCAGCCAGCTCCCTTAAACGATTCGAGTTGGAGCTGTTAGGTGATCCAACCACCAAGACAAGATCACACTCCAAAGCAAGCTGCTTGACCGCATCTTGGCGGTTTTGTGTGGCGTAACAAATATCATCTTTTTTAGGACCACAAATAGCTGGGAAACGCTGGCGTAATGCATTGATTACCTTAGCAGTATCATCCATAGAAAGCGTTGTTTGGGTGACGTAGGCCAGGTTGTCGGAATTGATTACTTGTAGGTCCGCCACGTCGGCCTCACTCTCGACCAAGTATATCCGCCCGCCTTTTCTAGACTCATATTGCCCCATTGTGCCCTCTACTTCAGGGTGACCTTGGTGACCAATCAGAATACATTCTCGCCCCTCACGGCTGTAGCGAACCACCTCCATATGCACTTTGGTAACTAAAGGACAAGTCGCATCAAATACAGTTAACTGCCGAGATACCGCTTCTTGTCGTACTGCCTGGGAGACACCGTGAGCACTAAAGATAACATTGACACCATCGGGCACTTCATCGAGCTCATCGACAAAAATGGCACCTCTATCACGCAATGATTCCACCACAAATTTGTTGTGAACCACCTCATGGCGAACGTAAATAGGTGCGCCAAAAATATCCAGAGCCCGATTAACAATATCGATAGCCCGGTCGACTCCGGCACAAAAACCACGAGGATTGGCGAGTTTGATTTCCATCAGTGGGTTACCGCTGGCACCACATCGAGAATTTTTACTTTAAAGCTAATGGTGTGGCCTGCCAGCGGGTGATTAAAATCGATGGTCACCTCTTCTTGATCAACCACCGTCACGACACCCGGCAATTCAGCCTTACTAGCATCAGCAAAGGACAACATCAGACCCGGCTCTAACGCCAGGTCATCATCAAATTCCTTACGGGAAAATTGCTGAGTATTACTGGGATTGTGCTGGCCAAAACCCTGCTCAGGATGAATAGAGAACACCTCCTCCGCACCCGGTTTCAAGCCTGTCAAGACAGCCTCAAATCCGGGTAAAAAATTACCATCCCCCACCACAAAAACAGCGGGTTCGGCCTCAAAATTAGAGTCTACCGTTGAGCCATTTTCAAGAGAAAGTGAGAAATGTAATGTTACTCTTGTATCCGGCCCAATAGGGAGCAATACAGAATCAGATAAATCAGTCATGGTCAAAACCCGTCTTTTTTTCTTTGGAAGCCAACAGGCTTTCCAGTATCAATAACAGCGCACCTAGCGTAATGGCGGCATCCGCCACATTAAAAGCAGGCCAGTGATAATGTCGATAGTAAAGATCGACAAAGTCCACCACATAACCCAATAGAACTCGGTCCCAGAGGTTTCCGATTGCCCCTCCCAACACTAGCGACAAGGCCAGTGCTAACAGACCCTGACGATCAGATAATCGAGATAGCCAAACTACAATGACAACGGTAACGGCCACGCCTATCAAAGTAAAAAACCATCGTTGCCAACCTCCAGCCTCACTGAGGAAGCTAAAGGCAGCACCCATATTGTGCACCAGAGTTAGGTTTAGAAAAGGCAATAGCTCAAGCGTTTCACCATAGGAAAATGCGGAAGAGACCCAATGCTTGGTCAGCTGATCCATAAGAATAATCAGCGCGGCCAACAAGTACCAGCGCCCGAGATTCCAGCTCATGCCGGCATCCAGAATATGCCTGCATTAAGCATATAAACGCTGCTCACCATCGCCGACAATATTTTCAACACAACGACCGCAAATTTCTGGGTGTTCGCTATGAGCACCCACATCTTCTCGGTGATGCCAGCAACGATCACATTTAGCATGCGCTGTTTTCACCACATTCACCTGGAGCCCTTCTACTTCAGTTGCTTCTGCGTTAAAAGCTTCAGCCGACGGTTTGATTTCAGCTTCCGAAGTAATCAACACAAACTTGAGCTCATCACCCAACTTAGCCAGCGCTTGCTGCAATTCGCCATCGGCATACAGTGTCACCTCTGCTTCTAGTGACTTCTGAATACCGACACCTTTCTTTCCTTCTAGCACTTTATTGACAGCATTTCTTGCCTCGGCAATCAATGTCCAGTCTCTAGCCGAAATAGCGGAGGTTTCTGCCGAAGGCAACGCCTGCCATTCAGCAAAGAAAACTGACGCCTCTCGATCACCTGGAATGAATCCCCAAATCTCTTCTGCAGTAAAACTCAGAATCGGAGCAATCCAACGTGCAAATGAATCAACAATATAATAGATGGCCGTTTGTGCAGAGCGCCTTGCGAGAGAATCTTCTTGGCAGGTATATTGACGATCCTTAATGATGTTCAAATAAAAGCCGCCCATATCCGTCACACAGAAATTATGTAGCTTCTGATAGATCTGGTGGAACTGATAGTTCTCGTAAGCGGCAATAATGTCCTGCTGCATACCCGCAGCACAATCCACCGCCCAGCGGTCCAGTGCCAACATTTCTTCCATCGGCACCACGTGTTCGGAAGGATCAAAGCCGTTTAAATTCGACAGAAAGAAACGTGCCGTATTACGAATACGACGGTAAGAGTCTCCTGTTCGCTTAAGAATTTCATCAGAGACACTCATCTCGCCACTAAAGTCTGTGGCGGCCACCCATAGACGGAGTACATCGGCTCCCTGATCATTCACCACCTGCTGTGGTGACATCACATTACCAATAGATTTGGACATCTTACGACCATCGGCATCTACCACAAAACCATGGGTCAGGACGGCTTTGTAGGGCGCGTTACCCTTGATAGCAATCGCTGTTTTCAGTGATGACTGAAACCAACCGCGATGCTGATCAGAGCCTTCCAAATATAAATCAGCGGGATACTGTAATTGCTCACGAGCATCCAGCACAGCGGTATGGGTAACACCTGAATCAAACCACACATCCAGCGTGTCAGTAACCTTGCTGTACTGATCGGCTTCATCACCTAGCAACTCAGCGGCATCCAGCTCATACCAGACATCGATCCCACCTTGTTCTACGCGAGATGCCACGGCCTCAACCAATGTTGCTGTATCTGGGTGGATTGCTCCTGTTAACTTGTGAACAAACAAGGCAATGGGGACACCCCAGGTACGTTGGCGAGAGATGCACCAATCTGGGCTATTTTCCAACATGCCTTCAATCCGAGCCTGCCCCCATTCTGGATGCCAGGATACGCCTTTAACCGCTTGTTTGGCCTTTGTCAGCAAACCATTTTGGTTCATGCTGATAAACCATTGCGGTGTTGCCCGGTAAATCAGTGGTGTCTTGGTACGCCAGCAGTGAGCGTAGCTGTGAGTAATTTTGTCGCTAGACAGCAGTCGACCGCAGTCCTTTAAAAGCTCAACAACCTGTTCGTCAACTTTATAAACGTGCTCTCCGGCAAACCGTTCCACATCTTCGCGGAACAAGCCGTTATCATCGATATAATTCAGGGTGCCAATGTCATATTTAGCCGCCACCACAAAATCATCCACACCATGATCCGGTGCGGTGTGTACGCAGCCCGTACCCGCCTCAGTGGTCACATGGTCGCCGAGAATAACGGGGACCTGACGATCATAGAAGGGATGTTGCAACAACAGGTTTTCTAACTGGCTGCCCTTAGCTCGACCTACCACCTTATGGTCTTTCACACCCCAGCGAGCCAAAACAGACTCTATCAATGCTTCAGCCAATAGGAATCTACCAAGACCACCGGCGACGTCACATTGCACCAGCACATAGTCCAGTTCAGCATTAATACTAACTGCCTGGTTTGATGGCAGAGTCCAGGGTGTTGTGGTCCAAATCACCACTGAAATATCACCCTCGCCCGTCACCTCGCCTATCGCGCTAGCAAAGGCATCTGTATCCACCACGGGAAAAGCCACATCAATCGAAAATGAGGTTTTATCCTGATATTCAACTTCGGCCTCAGCCAGCGCCGAAGCACCTACCACACTCCAGTACACAGGCTTATAGCCTTTGACCAAGTGCCCATTTTCAACCACTTTTCCCAACGCACGAATAATGTTTGCTTCGAAGGTGTTATCCATTGTGAGATAAGGGTTATCCCATTCGCCCATCACACCGAGGCGAATAAAGTCTTTCATCTGACCATCTACCTGACGACGAGCATATTCGCGGCATTTCTGACGAAAGGTCTTATGATCGACCTTAACACCCGCCTTACCAATTTTCTTTTCTACCTGATGCTCAATAGGCAGACCGTGACAATCCCAGCCGGGTACATAGGGCGCATCGTAACCACTGAGGCTACGCGACTTAACCACGATATCCTTCAAGACTTTATTGACGGAATGGCCAATGTGAATATTACCGTTGGCATAGGGAGGGCCATCGTGCAGGATGAATTTTTTCCGACCATGGCGCTGCTCACGCAGTTGCTCATAGAGCTTGGATTCCTGCCACTTCTTCAGCATACCCGGCTCCCGCTGAGCCAGATTGGCCTTCATGGGGAACTCGGTAAAGGGCAAATTCAGGGTTGATTTATAATCAGTCATTTCTCTCTAACATCATCTATTTGCTCGGCAAAATATTGTCGAGCTACTGTAATATCGTTATGAATTTCTTCCACCATCAGCCCCAACGAAGAAAACTTAGCCTCCTCACGAACCTTGGCTTTGAACTCCACATGAATTCTCTGTCCGTAGAGATCCTCATCAAAATCCAGCAAGTGAACTTCTAAAACCGGCTTGATCAGATCCCCAACCGTCGGGCGCACACCGACATTGGCCACCCCCGGCAAACAACGTCCATCTAAGAACACCTCTACCACAAACACCCCACTGAGCGGCGCCCGGTAACGATTAAGGTGCACATTGACAGTGGGTACTCCCAGTTGCTGGCCTAGACGCTGCCCATAAACAACCCGACCAGTAATGCGATAAGGGCGACCTAAAAGCGTCTCGGCCAACCCGAAATCAGCGCACTCTAACGCGCTTCGAACACGGGTACTACTGATACGTTCCCCTTGATATTCCAGGGTATGGGTATCCAGCACATCAAAGCCATGCTCAAGACCAGCCTGCCGTAACAACGAATAATTGCCACTGCGGTCATGACCAAAACGAAAATCGTCACCCACCACCAGACAACGAATATCCAGCCCAGCAATCAGCACTTGATCAATAAACTCGCGCGCGGACAAGCTTCGAAGCGAGCGGTTGAACTGGAGACAAAAGATTCGATCAACCCCTTCCTCAATAAAGGCTTCGACTTTCTCTCGCAGTCGCATCAATCGGGCTGGCGCCTGCTCACCGGAAAAAAACTCCTGCGGTTGTGGCTCAAAGATCATCACAACAGACGGCAGGCCAAGCTCAGTCGCCTTATCACGCAACTGCTGCAAAATCGCCCGATGCCCTAGGTGAACGCCGTCAAATGAGCCAATGGTCGCGACACAACCGCCATGTTCTGGCTTTAGATTATGCAGGCCACGAATGAACTGTTTCTTTTCTTCGGTCACTGGTCGCCGACATCGAAAAATAAAGGCGAAAGTATAACCCAGCCGACCAGATGAAAAACAGGCGAATGCCTGATTTTATCGGTGTTTAAGATGGGAGAGACGCAAACCACCAGCAAGGAGAATGGCACTATAGGCCAACGCGCCACCAGCACAGAGCAACCCCATCCAACTCGCTCGCTGCCACCACAACCACTGCAACCACTCATTCATGTACAAGGTCAGTCCATACAGCACCAAACCCATGGTTACATTGGCTGCCAACAACTGAACTAAAAACCGGCTCCAACCCGCTTCAGGGGCATATACCTGCCCTTTCCTCAAGCCTCGGAGCAACAACCCGGCGTTTAGCATGGCCGATAATGAAGTGGCTAGCGCCAAACCCACATGGCCAATGCCCCAATAGAGATGCAGTGGCACTGCCAGCGCAATATTGAGCCCCATGTTGGTCACGAGGGCGATCACACCAATACGCACCGGTGTTTTGATATCCTGACGAGCGTAGTACCCCGGCGCCAGTACTTTGATCAACATAAAGGCGACCAACCCAACGGCATAGGCGCGCAGGCTAAGCGTTGCCATCGCTATATCGCGTGAAGTCATCACATCGCCGTAATAAAACAGTGTTAGCAATATAGGTTCTGCCAAAATAATCAGCGCCAACGCTGCCGGTATGGCAATCAGCAGTATCATCCGTAACGCCCAATCCAGAGTACTGTTGAATTTTTCCAGCGTGTCTGCGGCATGCTGTCGCGACAGGCTCGGTAGAATCACCGTGGCAATTGCTACGCCGAAAACCCCTAAGGGCAACTCAGCCAAACGATCAGAATAGTAAAGCCATGAAATGCTACCCGTAGGCAGAAACGAAGCAATCATCGTATCCAACAGCAAATTTATTTGGCTGACAGATACACCAAAAATGGCGGGCGCCATCAACCGCAGAACTCTTACGACACCCTCATCACGCCAATCCATCACTGGCCGCGGTATCATATGAATTCGAGCTAGGAATGGTAGCTGGAACAACAACTGCAACACCCCCGCAGCCAACACCCCCCAAGCCAGCGCATAAACCGGGGCGTCAAACCAGGGCGCCACGACGAGTGCTGCTATTATCATGGAGACATTCAACAATATTGGCGTCAACGCCGGCACGGCAAAGCGGTCATAACTATTGAGAATCGCACCCGCTAATCCGGTGAGAGAAATCAATAATAGATAGGGAAACGTAATCCGCAACATACTACTTGCGGCGTCAAACTTATCGGGGTGATCCAACCAAAAACCAAATGCAAACAGCCCTGTCACCAGCGGGGACGCAATAACCACTAACACAGTCAGAGCAATCAGTGCTGACCCAAGCATTCCGGCGACTCGATCTATCAGCGCCCTTACAGCCGCCTCACTCCCCTTTTCTCTATATTCTGCAAGCACAGGAACAAAGGCCTGAGAGAAAGCGCCCTCAGCAAATAGTCGGCGAAAAAAATTGGGGATTTTAAATGCCACAAAAAAGGCATCCGCCATGGCATCGGCACCAATCACTCGAGCAAAAACAATATCACGCAGTAAACCCATTACCCGAGATAACATCGTCATACTGCTGACTACACCGCTGGAACGCAGTAATTTCGATGATTTTACCGGCTGAACGTGTAATTGATTGTCTTGCTTTATATCCTGGTGCGGCAAATCTGAAGCTCTCTGCTATCTTCTTGAATTTACAGGCCAGATCATAGAGATTTTAACAACGGGATGATAGCGACCATCTACCATTCAGGAACGCCGTCCTGGAACACAGCTACCTGAGTCACTGCGCGCCAGACTCCTCCCACGCCTCATTCGCACAAAACCCTCTTTTCACGCATTCTTTGCGCGTGAATCCAGTTGATAAGTAGGGACAAACACTGTATATTTCCGCGCCTTGAATATCAGACTAATTTTTGAAAGGAGCACTTAGGTGGCCAATTCACCCCAAGCACGCAAAAGAGCACGGCAGAACGAAAACCGTCGTACGCATAACGCCAGCCTGCGTTCCATGGTTCGCACCTATCTCAAGAAAACGTATGCCGCGATTGAATCAGGTGAAGCTGAAGCAGCTCAAGCTGCCTACAATACGGTTGTGCCTATTCTTGACCGTATTGCCGACAAAGGCATCATCCATAAGAACAAAGCAGCTCGTCACAAGAGCCGTCTAAATGCTCAGGTTAAGGCGCTTTCAGCCAGCTAAGTATTGACTGCTCTAAAGATGAAAAAAACCGGCTCTAGGCCGGTTTTTTTGTAGTTAGTAAGGCAACCCTCTGAACGCTATAAATTAGCGACCAGTACTGGCTAAACCAGCACCAAGTTATCTCGATGGATCAACTCTTCGTCATCGCAATACCCTAATATTTCCGCAATCAGCTGGCTACTCTTGCCAATAATCAGCCGGCTTTCTGACGCATTATAATTAGCGAGCCCTCGTGCAACATCACGTCCCGACTCATCGACGCAGCGGACTAAATCACCCCGGTTAAAGTCACCTACAACTGACTTCACACCCACTGGAAGCAAGCTTTTACCCTGTTCTTTAAGCACCCGGACCGCGCCACCATCAAGTGTTAATGAGCCCCGCACCTGCAACCTGCCCGCCAGCCATTGTTTGCGTGCAGCAATGGGTTCCTGCTCAGCCACTAATAGCGTGCCAAGCGCCTCCCCATTAGCTAAGTTTGTCAGCACATTTTCTGCTCGACCCCCCACAATTACCGTATTCGTACCGGAACGTGCAGCTAGCCTAGCAGCCGTGAGTTTGGTGATCATGCCACCACGACCTAAACCACCTACACTCCCTCCGGCCAATGCGTCTAACGCAGGATCTCCAGCTTTCCCATGAGAGACCAGTTGTGCACGAGGATTACCTCGGGGGTCGGCATCGAAAAGCCCATCCTGATCGGTAAGGATAACCAGCAGATCGGCATCAATTAGATTCGCTACCATTGCCGCCAAGGTATCGTTGTCGCCAAAGCGAATCTGATCGGTCGCGACAGTGTCATTCTCATTAATGATCGGCACCACACCCAGCTCCATCAAGGTCTGCAGGGTGTTTCTAGCATTGAGATAGCGCTCTCGATTGGAGAGGTCATCATGGTCCAGGAGAACCTGTGCGGTATGTCGGTCAAATTGTTGGAACTGAAACTCGTAGGCCTGCACCAGCCCCATCTGCCCCACGGCCGCCGCCGCTTGCAACTCATGAATGGATGAAGGCCGCTTACTCCAACCAAGTCGCGACATGCCTTCAGCCACCGCGCCTGAGGACACCATCACAACTTCAATATTCTGATCAAGTAACGCAACAACCTGCTCTACCCAAGCAGCGATACCCTCACGATCCAAACCCTTACCATCAGCAGTCAGCAGTGCACTGCCAATTTTTATCACCCAGCGCTTGGCATTTTTTACGATACTTCTGTCACTCATATATCGCCCACCACCTATAACTCATCACCTATCGCCCATAACGACTGGGCTACTCTCGCTTTTAGCCGGCCTCTTATTATCTTGTGTCAGGGGCTATAGATGATTTCTACATCGTGATCATCATCTTCGTCATCGAAGTCATCATCATCTGAATTACCCGATTTTGGACGGCGACGTAATGCCTCAATTCTATCCCGCGCCTCACACTGCATTCTATTTTGCAGCTCTCTCTCATGTTCGGCAACTTTAGGGTCCTCCCGCTCGGCCTCCCAGCACGCCTCCAACCGCTCCATAATATCCCAACACAGCTGCTTAGCGCCCTCAGCCGCTACTGCAGATACGCAATATACCGGTCCATCCCACTGGAGCTTATCAACTACGTCCTGGCAACGCTGCTCTCTCTCGTCTTCTGGCAACAGGTCAATCTTGTTCAAGACTAACCAGCGCTCACGGCCCCACAGGGTCGGGCTAAATTGGTCGAGCTCATTCTCTATCACGTTCACATTATCTGCGGGATCAGCACCGTCAGTCGGCATCATATCCACTAAATGGAGCAACAAACGGGTACGAGTTAGATGCTTCAGAAAACGGATCCCCAAACCCGCCCCCTCAGCGGCACCAGCCACGAGGCCCGGTACGTCTGCAATCACAAAACTACGGTACCGTTGAGCCTGCACCACACCGAGATTTGGTACTAGTGTCGTAAAAGGATAATCGGCCACTTTGGGACGTGCTGCTGATACAGCACGAATAAAGGTAGACTTACCTGCGTTAGGTAACCCTAGCAGTCCTACATCAGCCAAGACTTTCAGCTCCAGCCTCAAGCGGCGGGCTTCCCCTTCTGTACCTGCCGATGTTTGACGCGGCGCACGGTTAACACTGGACTTGAAACGAGCATTGCCCAAGCCATGATAACCCGCTTTGGCAACCATCAACCGCTGACCAGCAGCCGTAATATCACCAAGAACTTCTTCTGTATCTTCATCCATGATGGTGGTTCCAACGGGAACCCTCAGAACTAAGTCCTCCCCACCTCTACCCGTGCAATTCTTAGAACCACCAGACTGACCACTCTGGGCGTTGAAGCTTCGCTGAAAACGATAGTCGACTAACGTATTAAGGTTTTCATCTCCCTCAAGGTAAACACTGCCGCCATCACCGCCATCGCCACCATCGGGGCCACCCCGTTCAATATATTTTTCACGTCGAAAGCTGAGGCAGCCATTGCCGCCGCGGCCGGCCTGTACGTTAATGGGTGTTTCATCTACAAATTTCATCGTGAGAGTATACCGTGCTCTGTAAGTTGTTATCAGATGTACCGAGGCAGGCGTCAAAAAAGCTCACCCGCCATAAAGATTAAGCCCTAAAGGCTTCGACATGAACGGAAAGATCTAACCCAAAAACAAAAAAGCCCCGCCAATGCGGGGCTTTATTTTAAATATTTAGCCTTACGCAGTGACGATATTCACGAACTTGCGGTTCTTCGCACCTTTAACGGTGAACTTAACTTCGCCGTCAGCTTTTGCAAAGATTGTGTGATCGCGGCCTATACCAACATTCACACCTGCGTGGAACCGGGTACCACGCTGACGAACAATAATACTGCCCGCAGATACTTGTTCACCACCGAAGCGCTTAACACCAAGGCGCTTACTTTCGGAATCGCGTCCGTTACGGGTACTACCACCAGCCTTCTTGTGAGCCATGTCGTTCTCCTATCTAGCCTTAACCAGCACTAATGCTAGTAATTTTTACTTCGGTGAACCATTGACGATGGCCCATTTGCTTACGACTGTGCTTACGGCGATTGAATTTGATGATTTTCACCTTATCCGCACGTCCATGGCTAAGTACTTCTGCAGTGACCTTGCCACCTTCAACCAGAGGAGTACCAATTTTTATGTTATCGCCATCGGCTACCATCAACACTTCGTCAAAATCAACGCTTTCACCTGTGGCCACTTCCAGCTTCTCCAAGCGCAGGTATTCACCTTCCTGCACACGGTGCTGCTTGCCACCACTTTTAATTACTGCGTACATAGTTTGCTCCGTATTCGCTTATACCTGTTTGAAGCCCGAGAGAACGATTTCTCCAGGCCGGATTTGCGAGGGCGGCAATTTTAAGGGAAACCACCTATTAACGCAAGGGAAAAATCGTCTAAAATCCAGCAATAATGGGCCTTCCCCTTGACACACTTCTCACCCAACTCTAGGATGCCAACGCGTCCGTTTCAGAGGACGCTTCCAATAAAAAGCACGTCCAACAAAAACAAAAGTACGGGGCCCTGGCATGTTGCCGTTTCACCAGGTGGTAAAATCCGAGTTTAGTCAGGTTAATGACCTGATTCTGAGCCAACTTCACTCCGATGTGGGGCTGGTGGAGAATATCGGTCAATATATTATTGATGCTGGCGGCAAGCGGTTACGCCCACTACTCGTCATACTTAGCGCCAACAGTTGTGGTTATCAGGGCGATCAGCACACATCATTAGCCGCCATTATCGAGTTTATCCACACTGCGACCCTGCTTCACGACGATGTGGTGGACACCTCCGACCTGCGTCGTGGTCGCGCTACAGCCAACGCCAAGTTTGGTAATGCTCCCAGTGTTTTAGTGGGAGATTTTCTATACTCTCGCGCATTTCAAATGTTGGTTGCTATTGGCAACATGGATATCATGCGAATCATCGCTAACACCACCAATATTATCTCTGAGGGTGAGGTTCAACAGCTGATTAATGCTGGGAACCCGGATGCTACGGAAGAAAATTATCTGGAGGTTATTCGCAAAAAAACGGCTCAGCTATTTGACGCCGCAGCCGAAACAGGCGCTGTACTTGCGGGAGCCTCGCCTACTCAACAAGCGTCAATGGGTCGGTACGGACATCATCTGGGCATGGCCTTCCAACTGGTAGACGATGCCTTGGACTACAATGGGAATACTGAAGATCTCGGAAAAAATGTGGGCGATGATTTGGCCGAAGGCAAACCTACACTTCCGTTAATCTATGCCATGAAAAATGGCACCTCAAACCAAACCACATTGATTCGTAGCGCTATTGAAGAAGGTGGTATCGAACAGATGGAGGCTATCTTAGACGCCATCAATGTGACTGGCGCTCTGGACTACACAATGTCGCTCGCCAAACAACATGCTGAACAAGCGCAATTATGCCTTTGCGACTTACCTGATACCCCTGAACGTCAAGCCATGCTCGATCTGGCGGACTTCGCCATTCAACGTAAGTCATAGTGCCTTGTTTATGGTCTATTACTTGCTCAATAGGGCTGTAAACCGCATCTTTTCTGGACTTAACACTCAGATCAGATAAAATTCGCCCCCTTCGACAAAAAACCAATAAATCCGGAAACGCCGGGACAATAATTAGAGGCCGCTCAATCAATGACCACATTCATTCCGCAGTCGCAGAATTCATACACCCGCGAGGACATTGTTGCTTGTAGCCAGGGAAAACTATTTGGCGAAGGTAATGCCCAGCTGCCCGCCGATAATATGCTGATGGTAGATCGAATCACCCACATCCATGCTGGTGAGGGAAAATATGGCAAAGGAACCATGACTGCTGAGCTTGATATTCGCCCAGACCTTTGGTTCTTCGGTTGCCATTTTGAAGGTGACCCCGTGATGCCCGGATGCCTAGGACTCGATGCCATGTGGCAGCTCACTGGTTTTTTCCTAGCCTGGAAGGGCAACCCTGGGCGTGGCCGCGCACTGGGTTCTGGCGATGTGAAATTCTTTGGTCAAGTTTTACCAAACGCCAAATTAATCACTTATCGTATTGATGTTTCACGAATTGTTGAGCGAAAACTGAAAATGGTTATCGCTGATGGTACTGTTTCAGTGGACGGCCGTGAAATTTATACCGCCAAAGATCTTAGGGTTGGTTTGTTTGAGTCAACTGACAACTTTTGATCCTTTAGATTACAATTGATCTATTCGATTACACTTTAGATGACAATGATGACCGGGTATTTTAACCGGTATAGGGGTAGCCAATGAAACGCGTGGTAATTACCGGAATGGGAATTGTTTCCCCCTTAGGTAATGACAAAAAAACCGTCACCGAATCTTTGAGAGAATGTAAGTCTGGCATTGCCTTCCGTGAAGACTTCAAAGAGATGGGGTTGCGCTGCAACGTTGCAGGCAAACTGGACATCAACCCAGCTGAGCTAATTGATCGAAAAATTATGCGCTTTATGGGTCCTTCTGCCGCTTATGGTTACCTCGCCATGGAGCAAGCCATTGCTGATTCAGGCCTAGCCGAAGATCAAGTTTCCAATATACGAACCGGACTTGTTATGGGCTCTGGCGGCGTATCAGGAGAAATGTTTACTGAAACTATCGATGTTATGCGTGAGCGTGGCATCAAGCGTGCCGGCCCCTATCGGGTGACCCAGATTATGGCCAGCACTGTCTCTGCCTGCTTGGCAACGCCATTCAAGATCAAAGGCACTAATTACTCTATCTCATCAGCCTGCGCCACCAGTGCCCACTGTATTGGTCATGCCATGGAGCTGATCCAGATGGGCAAACAAGATATCGTCTTTGCTGGCGGTGCAGAAGATATGCACTGGTCAATGGCCGGCATGTTCGATGCCATGGGAGCCTTGTCCAGTAAATATAACGATACACCCGAAAAAGCTTCTCGTGCTTATGACGCCGACCGCGACGGCTTTGTCCCTGGTGTTGGCGCTGGCTGCCTGGTAGTAGAAGACCTAGAGCACGCCTTAGCCCGTGGCGCTACTATTTATGCTGAGATTGTTGGCTATGGTGCCACCTCCGATGGTTATGACATGGTAGCCCCCTCCGGCGAAGGTGCCGCCCGCTGTATGAAGATGGCCATGGAAACAACGAATGGCAGCATTGATTACATCAACACCCATGGCACCAGCACCCCTGTGGGCGACTTGGCTGAGCTGAAAGCAATCAAAGATGTGTTCGGTGACGACGCCCCTCCCATCAGCTCCACCAAATCACTCTCCGGCCACGGCTTAGGGGCTGCGGGTGTTCAGGAAGCGATCTACAGCCTTCTGATGATGGAAAATGATTTCATCTGTGCTTCAGCAAACCTAGAAACGATTGACCCCGAAGCGGCAGATTTACCCATCGTGGCAAAACGTATCGATAATGCTAACTTACAGCGAGTGATGTCTAACAGCTTTGGTTTCGGTGGTACCAATGCGACACTGATTTTTAAGCGTTACGAATAACGGTCGAGTGTTTTTTCTACACTGAAAGATATAATGAAGGAGAGTCCGTGACTCTCCTTTTTTTCTATACAACACACAGTGATTAGATAATGCCAAACACCTCAGTCTACAGGCCAATATTTTCGCCAATTGTGGCTCTAATCGACTTTATCATTGTTGTCGGTGCCAGTGTTTTGGCTCACCTCATCCGATTTGGTAGCTCCCCGATGGAAGCCAAGTTCCAAGCTTTGGCCGGAAGTACTGCCTTGTTGGTGATTTTTTGTCTCACTATCGCAGGAATCTACGACTCATGGCGCGGGCGACAACTGCTAACCTTATTAAAACGTTACACCTTGGGGCTCGGACTGAGTATTGCATTGCTAACTGCTTTCCTCGTATTCACCCGGACAGCCATTGAGTTTTCACGCCTCTGGCTGGGTTACATGCTCCTTTTCATTTGGATTGGCGGTGTTACCTATCGTAGCTGCTACTTCTGGTTCCTCAAAAATCTGAGACGATCAGGAAAGAATTTACGCAACATTCTCGTTATCACAACAGATACAGAGCATTCCAAGGCAACCTTTAATAAAAAAGAGATAGCACTTACTGGCTATAACATAGCGGCTTATATAACTGTTCAGGAAATCGAGTTAACTATTCACGCTAAAAATATGAGTAGTGAACTGAAGAAATATCAGGCTGATGAAGTATGGCTAAACCTACCTTTAAGCATGGGTACTTTTATCAAAGGCATCGTCTACGAACTACGCCATCAGACTGCTGACATTCGATTCTTTCCTGACTTTGAAGACACACTGCTGCTCAACCACAAGGGTTCCTATACCGCCGGACACTACGCCATTGATATAAGCTGCACACCACTGGATGGCATTAATAGACAGCTGAAACGTACTGAAGATATCATTATAGGCGCAGCTATTGGGCTATTAATCACACCCATTTGTCTAATGATTGCCTTACTGATAAAACTAACTGACCCAGGGCCAATTCTGTTCAAACAGCGTCGCCATGGGCTAGAGGGAAAACCCTTTATAGTCTATAAGTTCCGGACTATGAAGTTGCATACGGAAGATGAGGGTGCCGTTACCCAAGCGAAAAAAAATGACGCCCGAGTCACGAAGATTGGTTCCTTTCTCCGCCGTACTAGTCTTGATGAGTTACCCCAGTTTTTTAATGTACTACAAGGCCGGATGTCTATCGTAGGTCCTCGCCCGCATGCTCTTGACCATAATGAATATTACAAAGACTTAGTAGAATCCTATATGTGGAGGCACAAAGTTAAGCCTGGAATTACTGGTTTAGCACAAGTTCGGGGGCATCGAGGTGAAACAGATACATTAGATAAAATGGCAATACGCGTCGAATTTGATCTGGCTTACATTGATAACTGGTCTCTTTGGCTGGATATCAAAATCATTTTATTAACCATTCTTAAGGGCTTTAATAACAAAAATTCTTACTAGGAAGCACTTCTCAACTGTTCCATATATAACCACTCTTCAATACCATCATAAATTCTCAAACGCGCTCAACAGCGCACCCTACTACTAAAAAATTCACCTAACAGGCATACTCAAGGAAATAGTATCCTTGCAACTGGCAATACAGCAGCAAGTATCTTGGGAGAACACAATGAAACTCTATGACTATCCTGGCGTACCGAACCCACGTCGCCTGAATATTTTCATGTCTGAGAAAGGGATCAATATCCCACGTATCCAGATTGATCTGTTAAAGGGTGAGCAATTAGAACCTGCATTCCAAAATAAAAGCCCCAACTGTGATGTCCCGACACTGGAGTTAGATGACGGCACCTGCATTTCACAACTCAACGCTGTTTGCCGGTATCTTGAAGCAATCTACCCCGCCCACCCCCTGTACGGCACAACCCCTGAAGAAATTGGCACCATTGAAATGTGGAATCATATTTGCTTTACCAACGGTTTCCAGGCTGCCGCAGACCTGTTCCGTAATGGACCTGACTGGTTTGAAGGCCGCGCATTAATTGGCCCACATAACTACGACAAAATCCCCGAACTGGTTGACCGTGGTCGCCAGCGGGTCATGAATTTTTATAGTGATATAGACCGTCACCTGGCCAGTCGTGACTATTTTGTTGGAAATCAGTTTTCTGTGGCAGATATCACTGCATTGGTCACTGTCGATTTTGCCCAATGGGCCAAGGTTAACATTCCCGACACTCATAAAAACTTACTGCGCTGGCATGCTCTAGTATCAGAGCGACCTAGCGTAAAGGCAAATAGCTAGACATCAATCTTTCATACATGACGTGTTAAATGGCGGACATCTAGAACTGGCCCAGCCACTATTAACTGCTAGAAAAATGATCGTTTGGCACTGGCCACTTCTCCCATGACAGACTTGATGTTCCAAGGTAAACTTGCGGCTTCGTTAGATAAACTTCAAATTGGGGCACGGTATGGCTCGGGGTATTAATAAGGTTATTTTGGTCGGCAACCTGGGGAAAGATCCAGAAGCTAAATTCATGCCCAATGGTAATGCAGTGACTAACATCACTGTCGCCACCAGCGAGAGCTGGAAAGATAAACAAACCGGGCAGCAGCAAGAACGTACCGAATGGCACCGAGTTGTTTTCTTCAACCGACTGGCTGAAATAGCCAGTGAATATCTGAAGAAAGGCTCCAAAGTGTATGTGGAAGGCTCACTACGCACTCGTAAGTGGCAGGG